>MDSV01165967.1_pt1 | contig 59631 bp, 42 predicted proteins | sample 810851 | NCBI WGS metagenome assembly MDSV01 (sample SAMN05326640, study PRJNA326480) | marine metagenome | isolation source: seawater | place: Atlantic Ocean: North East | collected 2012
GTAGTTACTTCTTCAGCTGTTTCTTCAGCTGTTTCTTCAGCTGTTTCTTCAGCTGTTTCTTCAGCTGTTTCTTCAGCTGTTTCTTCAACTGTTTCTTCAGCTGCTTCTTCGGCTGCTTCTTCGGCTGCTTCTTCAACTGTTTCTTCAGCAACTTCTTCGGCTGCTTCTTCATTATCTGAAACTGGTTTTGATGACGTTTCTTCTGCCTCTTCAATAGTCATTTCTGCTGCTCTTGCAGTAACCATTTCTTCAACTCTTTCATCAAATGCACGGGCCATATGTTGTGATTTTCGCTCGGATTCAACGGCTCTCTCAATCATCTCATATCGTTCTTTTATCGCTTTATTCAAATCTTCAAACAAAGTCATGTGGGCGACATACCAATCATCACGTGCCTTCATTTCTGTAACTGCAAGTTTCAAATCATCATCAAGCTCTGTTGCAATGTTGAAAATCTTACCAAGACGGTCTTTTTCTCGAGAATACTTTTCTTCCATTTTTTCCAATTCAGGCTCTAAATGTTCAACTCTCTTGTCGGCTTTTGTTGCTTTCATCTCTAAGTCTCTAATTCTGAAATCTTTTTCAGCTATCAATGATTCTTGGGCTTCTTTTTCGATCTCTCTTTCAATAATTTCTTTTTCGAGAACTTCGATTTCTGCTCTGGCATCTAGTAAGTCCTTTTCCTGTCCTTCATATGCTGCAAACAGTTTTCTCAACCTCTCGGTTTCGGTTGCAAGTTCTTCTTGAAGTTGACTAATTTGAATCTCTGGGGTTATCGTTCCTTCTTCGGCCATAAAATCACCTAAGTGTATCCTCTTCAAGAGTCCCACTCATACACACCATATCAAAGGAACGCTTCATTAGGTCAAGTTTAGCGAATTAAATGCGAACTACAAGCTATCTGTAGCATTGACTAATTCTCTCGCAATACCAGTCTCACCCATCGAGTGGCCCGCATCTTTCACAATTATCAATTTGCTTTCTGGTAAAGCTTTGTGTAATTGCCATGCACTTATTGTAGGACAAACCATATCATAACGTCCTTGAACAATCGTAGTGGGTATGTTTGAAATTTTAGCGGCATTATTCAATATGTGGCCATCTTCAACGAAAATTCCATTGATGAAATAATGGCACTCTATACGCGCAAATGCTACAGCAAAATCAAGGTCATCGGCCTTTTCAAGATACTCGTCATCAGGCAATAATCTACTTGTCGCCATTTCCCATCTTGTCCATTGCTTTGCTGCCGCCCTTCTAATGTCGACATTTTCATCGGTAAGACGTCGGTAATAAGCATTGATTAATTCATGCCTCTCTGATTCTGGAATATGTGTTGAATATGGTTCAAAAGCATCTGGGAAAACGTGGCTGGCTCCTTCTTGGTAAAACCAATGTAGTTCACTTTTCCGACACATGAATATTCCGCGAAGGGTCAAACTTTGGACCTTGTTGGGGTGATTTTGTGCATAAATCATTGACAAAGTTGAGCCCCAAGAGCCTCCAAATACGTGCCATGAATCAATATCAAAATGCAACCTTAGTGCCTCTATATCTGCAACAGACTTGTGAGTATCATTCTCCTTTAGTTCTGCATAAGGTGTTGATTTACCACACCCTCTTTGGTCAAATTGAATGATATCAAATTTTTCGGAATCAAAATATCGACGGTAAGAGGGTTGTGAACCTCCCCCTGGACCTCCATGAATTACGATTACCGGTTCTCCTGAGGGATTGCCGCTTCTTTCCCAAAAAATCGTGTGCAAATCTGATACTGATAGCATACCGGTGCTATAAGGTTCGATTTCAGGATAAAGTACCTCATCTATTTCAGAGTTATCTGCCATGGTCATTGGCTATGTTGATAGTTGGTAATATTTCTGCTAATATTAAAATCATAGTCAATCAAAATTAATCTTCTCAATTAGGGATTCACGTTTTGAACATTCGAAAGGGCATACTTAATCAGTGGCCGACAAACACAATGGGATATGGCTACGGAGCACACCACCCATTTCGTAGATGCTGCAGAGATGAAGCAACTCGAAAACGGCTCAGTCAATCTTGTGGTCACTTCACCACCTTACCCAATGGTTGAAATGTGGGATCGAATCTTTGCTAAATCTGACTCGGAAATCACTAAACTTCTCGCTGATGGTGACGGGTGGGGGGCGTTCGAAAGAATGCACAAAATTATCGATGAAATCTGGGCGGAGTGTTATCGTGTAACTTCAGCTGGAGGATTTGTTTGCATCAACATTGGAGACGCAACAAGAACAATTGGTGGAGAATTCGCTCTCTATACTAACCGAGCTAGAATCGATATGAAGATGATTGAACTTGGTTTCACGCCCCTGCCAAGCATAATCTGGCAAAAGGTTTCAAATTCTGCCACCGCATTTATCGGCTCAGGTATGCTACCTGCCGGCGCATATGTTGCTCATGGACATGAGCACATACTGATTTACCGCAAGGGTGGAAAACGTCAATTCAAATCTGCTGAGGAAAAACAACATAGAAGAGAGTCTGCGTTCTTTTGGGAAGAACGTAACGTTTGGTTCTCCGATGTATGGAATTTTACCGGCACTAGACAGAAATTAGACAAAAGTGCCGAAAGAGAAAGAAGTGCAGCATACCCATTTGAGTTGCCTTTCAGACTCATCTCTATGTATTCTGTCAAAGGAGATACTGTGCTTGATCCATTCATGGGAACCGGTAGCACCCATGCTGCAGCAATTGCTCTAGGCAGAAACAGCGTGGGCTACGAGATTGATCCTTCTTTGAAAGCGACTATCGAAGATACCAAAATAAATGCTGTTGGGTGGGGTCGACAGCGGCAGCAACAGCGCATAGATGCTCACAAAGAATTTATCAAAGATAGAGAAGAAAAAGGAAAGGAAATCAAACACTTCAATGAAAATATAAACATGAAAGTTATGACTAATCAAGAAACCTTTCTGAAAATTATGGCAGGCTTTTTTATTATTCATTGGATAGATATAGTGATAAGGATCTTCGCACTGTAATGTATCAACAAATTATTACAACTAATCGTGAGAGTTTATCGAGTTAATCATGTACCGAAGGTCATGAGCAAAAGACCTGCAACCGACGTATTTCACGACTGGGCAATAAATGGGAAAGATGAGGGGATGGAGCGTGGACATGCTGCATCAGTTAGTGAAATGCTAGATTTTATCTTTCAACAAGTAGAGATTACAAACCGAAATTTCAGTGCAGTTGATGTTGGTTGCGGCAATGGTTGGGTTGTTAGAAAATTAAAGTCGCATAAAAACTGTCAATATACTATGGGCATTGATGGCGCTAAAGCTATGATTGAAAAAGCCAAGAGTATCGATAATGATGCTAAATATGTTGAAGCATTATTGCCTAATTATCAACCAAGTCGTAAATTTGATTTTATTCATTCGATGGAATTCCTATATTATCTTAAAGAACCCGAGAATATGCTTAAGCTATTTCATGACAACTGGCTGGCTGCGGGGGGTTGGGCTGTTATAGGAATTGATCATTACGCTGAAAATGAGGATAGTTTGTCTTGGCCTGAAGACGTTGGTGTTCACATGGCAACAAGAACTATTGAACAGTGGAAGAAAGCATGGATGGATGCTGGATTCGTTAATATCAAGCATTGGATTGCCGGTGGCAGTAATGGTGTAACATTAGTTGTATGCGGGAAAAAGATTGCAAATTAATCTTCATTTATCCCTCTATTCCAACACGTCATGGCATGAGCAAAGCTCATTCTTGATGGGTCCATTTGACTATTTGGTTGTGCTGCTAATTCTCCAATCCATTCTAGATGTTTTTGTAGCTTCTGTTTGTAATCATTATATTCATTTTCTGTCATCTCAACGGTTTTTCCAGAGGCCGCGATAAGTATTGCTGGAGGTAAAACATTTCTCCTTGAGGCAATTGGTTTTTCTGCTTCAATCGCTTCCAAAGCCATCGAATAAAGTGTTAATTGATAACAATATTTACTAAGAATTTCTCGTTCGGAATCACTTGAAGGATAACAATTCCAAACATCTCCAGAGACTTGTTGTAATGCAGTCCCTAAAGCTGGGTTTTCATAATCAAATCCATAAAGACAGCCTGTTGTTTTCATATCAATAACTTGAAGATGCGAGTTATGATTATCATCGACAAAGGCCATAACTAAATCTGCTCTACCCTCAAAGATTATCTCGGCGTTAGAAACATTTGTTGTTGCGTCAATTTGACAATCTCTAAAAGTATTCCTTGATATGTTTTCTAATTCTATTCTATGATTGTATAAAAAGGGCAATTCTGTCCTCAATCCGTGGGCTTTACGCCCATTGATTTCGTGACCTTTTGCATATCTGCCAGTTAAACCTTTATCGATTATTTTAGCGACTTGGTGCATTCTATTTCGTGCCCTGGAATAAAAATCACTGGCGGTTTTGTCATGTTTTGAAAAGCCAAATTCACCAAGTACAATGTCTACTGTTTCAATATCAACTAGATTTAGTTCTGGCTGATTTTGCCAACTTTTTGGCAATGCAAATGCTGAACTTTTGTGATATTTACTCGGATTGTCTAAACTAATCTCTACCAATCTATGCATCATTAATCCAAATTCAATAGCTGAAGGAAACCATTTACCAGTATTTTCCGACAAAAATGTTTGATCTGTTACTTCTTTTACTCTATTACTATTCCAATTAGTAAAATTATTTGGCCAATGATTATGTCTACATTTAACGCTATTATCAAGTATATTTGCACCTAATCTAATCCTATGTGTCACACTACTCTGAATATTTTGCAGTGGTGTTTTTTGTTGCCCATTATCGATTAATCGCTCCATCATATCCCATCGCTGTTCAGGACTAATTGAGCTTTCTTCTATGAAACACTCTGGTGAATGATAAATAGGTAATGAGTTGATGTTTTCTCCACCTAATTGTGAGTCAAAATATAGACTATATGGGTCTAAATCCATAGTTTGTTCATCATAATCTAATAATTGATAGCCGAATTGATCACCATCTTTTAACCAAACTGAATTGGATATTTTATTGTGGTGTGCTAATGCTCTAAGACCTTCTATCCACATATGGCCCATAGTTCGCTTAGACGGTTTACTATTGAATTGTAAATTACCTGTTTTATCGCTCAAGGCTCCATCATTAGTTGAATTACCAACAATAATCAAATGTGATTCGACTCTAGTTAAAGCAACATAAAATTCTCTTCTCCTTTCAGCTTGGCTTTGAGCACCATCGATATTTTTGGCAAATTGCCATAATCCATCATCTAAACCATCTATCGATGCCCACGGATTTATTCTTCCAGATATTATCTCCGGAGTAACCAAGACATTGTCTCGAGCTGTTATTGATGAATCATACTGCCCTGCTTGAAATAAGCCAGCAACAACTACTACCTTTGATTGTAAACCTTTAGCGCCGTGAACTGTCATTATCTTTACGGCCCCTGAAGAAGGTGTCGCTATAGCTTGAGGTCCTTTTCGGCCCAACTGCTCTAACGCTTGCATTTGTGCAAAGATTTCTGCTGGATTATGCCCACAATCATTTCCAATATCATTAACTAAATTACACCATAATTCTGAATTCTGTCTAGAAGAATCGCTTGGATATGCATATAATAAATCTGAATTGTCTAATATTTGGTTCAATATTTTATGAACATTGTTTCCAGCTATTTGTTTGCTTAGATAACTAATTAAACTACTAGTTTTTTCATTATTGATACTATTTGCTAACTCGTTCCACCAATTTTCTGATTCTTCATTATCGTTAAACAAGGTATGTATTTGAGAATCAGTCATACCGATTATTGGCGTTCTAGCAAGAGATACTGCTGCATATTTTGACTTGGGATGAGCAATTAAATCTAATGCAGACATTAAACACTTGATGATTGGTTGACTGAGTAACTGTCCTTGTCTATCTGAAATCACTGGAATACCACGTGATTGTAATCTTTCAATTAAATCTGCAATATGTTTCCTAGAATGGATTAAGATGGTTATATCACTTGGATTAATGACATCAGTTGGCACCTCTAATGTAGTAAATTTCAACTTGGAAGGATTCCAAATTTTACATGGCTTGCCTTGAATGAGATTTTGTAACCTCAAAGCAATCATTTCATGTTCAAGGTGGACTGTCTTACTGTTTTGGTCAGCAAAAACTGAATTTTTGCTTTGTGATTGGGGCGTCCTTAACGGTAATAACCATTCTAATTTGCCAGCAGTAGACTCTTGCTTCTTTGGTAAAAGTTCCTGCGGCTTAGCGTGCCAATCTCCGGGTAATTTATGATGTCGAGGGTCAAAAACATCATTAAATAATCCGTTCAATGTTCTTAATAAATTATGCTCTGTACGATGATTTGAGGTTAAATCAATGTGTCCTAAGCGCCTACTTTCTTTGTGTTCTTCAGAAACTGGAACTCCATTTTCATCAGCATAAATTTCAACATGATTCCAAGGTTTTGGGTTCTTCGGCAAATCAAATAACTTAACGCCATGATTAAATGAATCTTGGCCTGCAATTGGTCTAGGATCTCTACCTTTTGTTATATCTCTAAATTCAAATTTAGTATTATCAAATTCAATTTTATTTACCTGTTTAATACTCTCGACAGTTCTTCGCATTACCGTTACTTCTGCTTGCCTAAAGCGATAGATGCTCTGTTTCATGTCACCAACTATGCATATTGTTGGATCCCATGGTCCATGATAATTTGATTCATCACGTTCTGACCTTGGCCCCCACAATCTAGCTAATAGTCTGAAATGTGCTGGGTTTGTATCTTGATATTCATCAATAATAAATGCAAGAAATTGTTTTCTAATGGTTTGAACAATAGAAACTCTTAACTCAAAATCTTCCTCTATTTCCGGATAACGATGTATTATCGCCCTAACATTCGCAAGATGACTGTCGCTCCAAGGTTCATCAGAAATATTGTCAAGAATATCGACAATCTCTGGCGGATATTCATATCTAATTATGTCAGGACATCGCGCAAGTAGTAGATCTGCAGCAAGTCTTTGTATGTCATCAAAATCATGGACTCCTTCTTGCATTTTTCTTAAAGTTAATATCTCTTGGCAGCCTTTGTGAACTACAAGTAAATCCTTCAACACTTCAAGTTGCAATTCTTGAGAGATTCGTAGTTTACCATTGGGGGGGTTGATTGGTAGGTCTTTGGTTAATACTTCATAATTTAGTATACTATCATCTGGAAGGTAGGCCATCTCAATAAGTGGAGAAAAAGTGTAACTGCTTTGGCCTAAAAGCTTCGCTAATCTTCCAAAATTACTGTTTAAAACTACTTTGATTTGATTGATTAATTCACTCGATGATTCGTTTATTACTGCCTTTTTCGCTTTTGAAATACCGCTAATTTTGCTCATACTAGTATGCATTCCTGCATGCCACCCATCGCTATTAGGCAATTTATTTCGAGGAAAATGGTTGGGAGAGGTATTATTTAATGATGAATTAGATGTACAGCAAATTGCAATCAACCACACCCATTGCAATTTCTCAATTTTATTTTCTAAAGGCATATTTCTAACCAGTTCAACTAATTGGTTAAATCTTGTTTCATTGGTGCCAATCTGAATCTCAAAATCAAGAATAAAACTTTCATAATGATTCATATACAAATCAATATAACTATTGAGAAGAGGTCTCAAATTATCTATTAATCCATCAATAAAAGACTCTGCAGGATTACTTATCATATCTAAAATTATATCGGGGTGAACTGGTAAACCCTCATTCCAATTTATGCCTTTTAATTTTGATTTGTCTTTCAATGAACGTTTTGTTTCCTCGACAAATAAAGAGGTGTTTAGCAGCCCAGAAAGTACTATTTCAGCGTTCTTTTGTCCTCCAAGAAGCACTGCTAAATTATTTCTTGAGTCGATAAAGTTGGCTATATTTCCTCTTACCCCCGCCTCTTGAGCATCTATTGGCGTCCTAATCCTCCATGCAGAATTAATTGCTTCAGAGATTAACATTGGAGATCGAACCTCTGAGATTTGATCACCTGCTGGTTGGGGTGAAAGAATATCTAGATACGGCGTAACCAACCTAGCTAGAAATGCATCGATAGTAGAGATTGGTGCATCCTCTAAATTTGTCAATAACATCTCAATATCTCCCGATGAGATCAAGTGTAAATCTATATCTGTCTTGCCCAATCTTGCTCTAATTCGACTGCGTAATTCTGCTGCTGCTTTTCGGGTAAAGGTTATCGCCACCACTTCTTTTGGCAGTAAACCTTTCCATTCAACCATACTAGTTCTTTCTCTAGCTGGAGCACGTAAACTTCCTTGACCTTGAATTGGAGAACGCGGACCATTGGGTAATAATTTCTTGGCTCTTTGATATTGGGATAGTAAATGTTGAATATAACGCTCTGCCATTACAGTTGTTTTTCCCGTGCCTGCTCCTGCGTCTATAGCAATATGTTTATCTAAATCAAGACCCATCACTTGGCTTTCATTCAATGGAAACATCAATTTTCACCCCCAAGAATCGATGTAGGACATAATCGACGTACTTTGCAATACTTGCAATGTTTGCTTACAGTGGGGTTAAACAATCCTGAATTAGCGCTATTGACTGTCCTAATTGCAGTACGTATTCTTTCTTCAAGCCAAGACCTAAATCCATTGCTTTGATAAGGTTCAGGTTCATCTAATTGGCGATAGGTGTTTGAAGTATAGGTTGTAACAGTGCCAATCTGTAGACCTTGCACTAATTCTACATAATCTTGATCTATCTCAACAAAATATTCAGTATTTTCACCAACCTCAGTAACACCGACTCCAATAACTCTGTCTTTAGGATATACTGTTTCCCAAGCTTTAGCATAGAGCGCCAGTTGGAGTTCATCAAAAATAGCTCTTCTATGCCTGCTGCCAACATCTTTGGCTTTTGGACCAACTACGGTTTTCATATCTCGAATAATTACCAATCTGCCATCTTGTTTTGAATCTGGAAGATACAAATGATCTACTCGATCAATACGTCCAGATAATGAAAAATTAGATTTTATTCCTTCATCAGAAATTCCTGAAATAACAACTGGTTTACCTCTAGCTGTTGAAATTCCCCATTCACAGACTATTGGGGCTGTGTCTTTTAATTCAATACTAGCTTTCAAGAAATTGAAAATTTTACCAGCTGGCTCTATCTCCGTCACACCTTCTAAATATTGAGTCCAAATCTCTGGGTTTACTCCAATAATTTCCCGACAACGGTGAACTGATACTGCATTTTTACGACCTAACCATGGACTTTCTAACTTCAAATGATTTAACGATAATTGCCAAAGTGTTTCTATATCGCTAACTGGCAATAATTGTAATGGTTTAGATAATCTAAGAGGGGTTGAAAAAACAGGTATCCCGTTTTTTGATAGTATTGATGCCTCTAAATCATGCATGAGCAAACCGCGCGTTCTATTGTCGATATCTTCATCTTGTAACTCAATTGGATTCAACTTTAAATAGTCATTTAGCCAAGCCTGGCGAGGACATTTGAGCCAAGATTGAAGACGATATGGCGACCATGTTTTAGGATTGATCGTATTTGAAGACTGACCCATCACCATGCGAAGAGAGGGGTTTAAACTTGCTGACAATGGAAGAGGCCTTGGATCAATTGCTGGGCTAGTTATACTACCATTAACCCTGACTCCAAGATGTGGCCATTGCTCTACATTCCTAGTATCTTTGTCAGCAGAAGATTTACTCGGATTAAGATTGATTTTTTCATATGAAATCATCGAATCTCTTGCTTGCCAATGTAATGATTTGCCAATCTCAATGCTTTTGATAGACGGTTGAGAATTGAGTTTTTGATTATTTATAGGGTGTTCTGAAGACATTGCTAAAGCAAATTTTGAATTTGGCAATGATTCCGGATTTAGTCCTGCTTGTAATAACAACCCAGATCTTTGCCTAATATCTCGCCCCTGGGTGCCAGATTTCACTCCAAATTGCTTGCCATTCTTGGATTCAATTGAGAATACTCGAAGTTTCAAGGTTTTTTTATTATCTTTCGTAATTAAATCCCAAGGCCTCTCTAGATTTTTTTGTTGATATGATTTTGCTGAAACGAAATTTGGAGTTTTATCAAATATTTTGTCATCTAATTCTACATCATCTAACCATTCTGCTAAAGGCGGACTGGGGTTTGATGACTCGTCTAGTGAGGTGTCAATTACAACTATTGATTGAGCACAATTTAGCAAATGACGTAATTGGTGACGTGATTGTCTTATCTTTATATCAGAATTATTTAGCCCTAACTTTACCTTGGTTGATACATCAAGCCATGGGACAGAAGCAGATTTCATTGGCCAAGAATTAGCATCTAATCCTGCAAGAATTATGATATCAGATGATAAACCAAAAGCCTCACTTGGTGCACAAACTCTAATGTTTGAACAATCAATACGCGAACTTTGAATGGACTCTTTCTCAATAATTAGATTAATTATTTCGATGAAGCTAGTATGTTCTTTACCATTAGAAGATGATGGTAAATCTAATTCGTAATATTTGCTCAATAGAGTTTCGATTGCTCCTATATTCCGATTAAATTCTCTATCATCGTGCATCAATATATCCCAATTAACCGCTTTTGCTAGAGTTTTAAGCAACTCTATCTCACTATCTAACTCATTGATAATTGGTAGTAATTTTCCGGTATAGCACCCCGTTATCTCATCAATTAATGCCTCATTGTCAGTTAATACTGACCATAGTTGAATGACATTTGCCAGCCACCATTGAGTTTCTTCTTGTTTAATTAAAGATTCATTATTGTAATCTCCTATTTGTTTTACTCCATTAGCTAATGTTGCAAGCCACCTTTCAGCAGCTCCCGGGCCACCAAGAACATGAAAACTACGGGATATTTTTTCTAAAATATCAATATGCGGCCGTGGTATGATTTCCTGATCAGATGGATGATGAAAATTATCTTCTTGAAATGTAATATGCAAATTATTGCTATTTGCTAATCTCCTAATACGTTCAAATGACCATGCTTCTAAACCGCTTCCTAAAGACAAATGAAAAACTAATTCTTGAATTATTGACACCTTTTGAAGGGTTTGCTGGATAGGTTTTTGATAATAACCACGATTCATTAGTTTCTCTTGCCAATTATTGTGTCTTTCTTTTATTGCTCCATCAATTATTAGTATTTCTAAATCAGGATTAATGGGTATTTCATCTAATAAACTAAAAGTCGCATCTACAATATGCTCTGCCCTTTCAACCAAAATGTGATGGTAGTTTGATTTTTGATTTGGTATAATTGACCTCCATTGAGCATTATGATTTGGCGATTCAACCTCATGTTTTGGCACCCATTTCGGCAAATTATCGCTGGTACACCAATTGATATCTTGGAGATATGCCCCCCCATAACCTAACCTAAACTTTCCGGGATTACATAATTGGTGAATTGGAATCATTTCTGATAATGAAATAAAAATGTCTCTTTCTATTTCTTGAAATTCTGGGGGGTGATCTAGAATAATTATACCAGAACAACCGGTTAAACTAAATGGCAAATTATTTGCTCCAATTTCTGTTAAAATCTGTAATAGATTATGTTTCATTAAATCAGGGTGTATACCTGAATGAGTTTTCTCAATATGCTTTAATATCATTCTAAACTCTTTGACACCTGGATCGGTCTCCCATTGGGGCAACTTGGATAATTTTGAGACTTCTTGGTGTAAAGAATGTAATCTTTTAGTTTTACTCAAACTCCATTTATTAGTCATTTTATGCAAAAAAGGAAACCTGCCTTTTTTTGCTCTGGAAACACATTCTTGGTGAGTTTGATATAACAGTAAACTATCATCTTCTAATACGTTTGGTTGCCGATAATCAGTCAATAGCGAACGTATTAAACGCTCAACTGTTAGATGGCTTGAAGAATCAATTGAAGGTTTTTGCTTTGCTAAGCGGGTTAAATTGTATTCTCTAGATGCCTCTGTTGGATAAATAATTACCAAATCTCTTGTTCCGTCTTTAAGTAATGATGCTTCTAACCACTTTGGTATAAGAAGCCCGCTGGGAGTAGCTTCAATCGATATACCATTACTAGAAATTGCCACCCAATACCCCCGTACAGGCTACCAAGATAGCGACAGTTATTCAAGACTACCACGTAATGCTTAGAAAATTGATTATTTGATTTAGTAACCATTATGCAGATGAGTTCAAAATAAATAACACTGTGGAGTATCTATGCGCAAAGATGTTACTGCTTGTATAATCGCTCTCTTTTTGATGATGGCATTACCAACTTCGATTGCTAAGCCTGCTGTTGACACTGATTCTGGGCCTGTTTTTGGCGGTCAACACTCGGATGTTAACAATGCGTCTAACCAAACCTCTCAAATTAGTTTATTACCTGCTGTTGCAGAAGATTTTACTGCGACATGGTGCCAAAATTGTGTTAAGGTTGAACATGCCTTAGATGACCTTGAAGAAGAAGGCATGATTCAAAAATACGAATTTCATGTTAGTCCAAACCTTGATGATTCACCCTTTGGATCTGATGAAATAATGCAACACCTTAATTCTAGGTATGGCATCTATAGTCCGCCATTAGTAGCAATTAACGGCACGACAATGAAAGAAGGTAGTCATCCTGAATCTAATAGTCTAATCAATGACTATCGAGAAATGATTGCACTTCCATTGAATCTTGGCAATGGTTTTTCGACTTTTGGATGGACTCCCCAAGCAAATTGTAGCTGTGACTTACCCGAGAATATGGGGATAATTTCATGGGATTTAGATGCAGATTTATCTGCATATCCTAATGCGACATTAAGCGTCAATGCATGGATTGTAGAGGGTGCTACTGAATTCTCCGATGGAAGTAACGGACAAGGAACCTATTATGATGTTGTTACTGACATAATAGAACTTGGAAATGAGGCTAAAGGAATTGCTAACATTTCTATTCCAACTGCAAATGATGGTGATGACTTAGAAATTCATTTGATTTATTTAATTACATTGCCTGAAATTATTGAACAGCCTGAAATCATCAAAGATGAGGACTCGGGTGCATTGCCTGGTTTTGGAATTGTACTCAGTCTAGTTGCTTGCTTACTCGCTGCGACCATGGTTAGACGTGAAGACTCAATTGCTTAATTTATGGAATATTTTGACGACATTATCAATATCTTCATCTGTGACGTGAAGATGAATTACGGCTCTAACCGCGGTTGGCCCGACATCAAGAACATCAATTCCATTCTCGCCTAATTTTTTCATTAATTGCTTAGCACCCATGTCGCTATCTATGTAGACCATGTTGGTTTCAACCGAGGGTAGATCAACAGTAAATCCATCAATTCTGTTAATGTTTTCAGCCAGTCTTCTGGCGCGTATATGATCTTGTTCCAGTCTCTCAATATTATTTTCTAGTGCATATAAACCACATGCTGCTAAAATCCCAGATTGGCGCATTCCCCCGCCAAACATTTTCCTCCAACGACTTGCTTGTTTAATGAACTCTGATGACCCAACTAACAAACTCCCAACTGGTGCTCCTAAGCTTTTTGAAAGGCAAATTGACACCGAATCAAAGTCTCTAAGCATCCGTGACAATGGTACTCCGGTTTTCACTGATGCATTGAATATTCTCGCCCCATCCATATGAATTGCACAATGATTTTGATGGGCGACTTTAGCGATAGCGTCGAGTGTGTCTTGTGGATAACAAGTGCCGCCGCCACGGTTTGCTGTATTCTCCACACACACTAATGTCCCATTTGGGTAATGTCCAAGACTGCCTTCAGATTTTCTAATTGCTGTTGATACTTGTTCAGGTGTCAACTGGCCATTTTTACCATCAATTAATGCTACTGAAACGCCAGACATAACTGCATATCCGCCTCCTTCATATTGATATATGTGGTTGGTTCTCTCCATTACTATTTCATCACCCGGAGAGGTGTGTGCGCGTATTGCTATTGCATTTGACATCGTTCCAGATGGGACAAACAAAGCACTATCCATGCCACATATCTCAGCAATCTTTACTTCTAATGCCTTGACTGTCGGGTCATCTTGCAAAACGTCATCACCAATTTTTGCATTCATCATTGCCTCGCGCATACCGTGGGTAGGTTGGGTCACAGTATCGCTTCGCAAGTCGATACGGTCTACATTATACTCGCGCATAACATAACCAATTTGCCATCATTCATCAATTAGGCGGAGCATCACAATAATTTGAGGTGCCCTGTCAGCTTAGATAGTAGTTCTTCATCATCTGGACCAAAAGCGATTACAGTTAACGAGCCACTTGGAATCTGTGTTTTACCTGCATCATTTATTCTAACGGTTTGAATGCCTATTTTTTGGGCTTCTTCCTCCAGTTGCAGCAATACTTCATGATTTGCTTTCAAGCAAACCTTTTTTTGGCCTGATTTAAGCCATGTCTCAAGCATAATCGGTTTAGTTTTACCAGTTTTTAATGTGGCTGAAACTGATGCATGCCCTGCTTGGGCCGCAATTTTCCCCTTGCCCATCTTTAGATCGTTATTAATTATTAGAATCAATTTAACTGGGTTCAAAGGTATTTCATCGATTAATTGTGGCGCAGTAATACGATGAATAAATGATCGAAAACCCATATAATCCCTCACAGTCAATATGGTTTCAAATCTCCAATTAACAAGTCTATTGAAGTTCTTGGTGCAGGGCCTATTCCCAATACAGTAATAGTACCTGGAGGGATTTCAGTGTGGCCAGCATCTTTGACTAAGGATGTGATCAAGCCTGAGCCGCTGGCTTTACCCATTAATAATTTCAAAGCTCCTAAATCCTCTATTTCTAAGCATATTTTTCTTGAGCCATTGTTTATCCATTTTTCAAAAAGTCTTGATTCGCTTTTTTTGGCTTTTAATGCACACTGTACTGCAGCATGTGAACATTGAACTGCTACTTTACCTGACGATAATTTGAGGTCTTTTCTGACTAAAAGAGCCATAGATGGCACATTAAGATCTAATGACATATCCATCTACTACTTTTTGCTCAATCTCTTCCATTGTTTGGTATTGGGCAATTGCATTAAAGAACCATAAACCAAACCATGCAGCAATTGTAACATTACCCAATGCATGTAGAATATCAAATGGTATTCCATTGATTAAGTAGGCAACAAATTCTGAAATACTAACTGTCCCTATGATACTAAGAGAGACTATTAAATCAAATAAGAATGCACACATGATTGAAATTAGATAAGTTCTACCTGTTTGTAAATCATTGTTTACTACAATTTTGGACTTAGCACCAATTATAGCAACAAATGACCAGCCCATCGCTTGGTAAAGAGTCCAAATGCCATCTCCAAGAATAAAATTAGTAATCATTGTCACCAATACTGCAAAGGCGACTCCTCGCCTAACTCCCAACTGAGCCCCCACCAATAATGCAGCAACAGTAACCGGCTGAATATTTGGTAGTGGAGACATGATTACTCTTAGAAATGAAATACCAAATACTAGTGTGATAAATGTAAGAATATTTGATGGTTTTTTCATATCTGGAGATGCTAACATCCAAAATGCTAAGCCCAATAAAATGATGTCGAGAACCAATCCCATGAAAGGGCCAACAACCGGCCCGTGGATGCCAAAAGACTGGAACATATACAGTCCAAGAGGTTGAATGTCTTGAGCATTGCCTAAACTAGAGTTGTTTCCAAACTACTATGCTGTCAAATTGAATTTCTTGATATTCTGCAGATACCGTTCCAGGTTGGTTATTAACATAATATTCCCAGCCTTCACCGGTTTTACCATCAATACTAACTACGTATTTACCAAAATTTGTATTTGTGATTTCAATTTTAAGTCCTAATTCTTCAATCGCAGATTCTGTAAGTTGTAAAACGTTTTCATTCCCTACAAGGCCACCCGCTTTAATCGTAGAATTAGTAAATTCAAACATAATAATTTGAGTCCCGAGCCATTCATCTGGCAAATCTTCATCCCAAGCATCGTGAGAATCTCCTTGATTATTATCGTCTACTAAATTTGTCCAACTTCGCAAAATATCATCAAATACAAAATAAACGGTTAACGTACAAAATAAGATAAAAAATCTGAATGCCGATTGATTTCTACCACGTAATAATTGGATGCTGGTTGTTGATATAATTAGCAATGCAGATAATGCTACCAACATACTTGGCCAGTCTGATTCTAAACTTTCCTCTTCAATTACTATGGGCTGTGGAGAAGTAAAATACTTTAGATTAGCATTATCATTAACCACCAATAACCTCTTTTCTTCATCGGTTGATTGCGATTCTACACCTGCAGTGCCATACCAGTCATCACCAAAATAAACATGGTCTACTAGTACTAGCTCGCCAATTGACGAAATCTCAAATAAACCATAACCTCCTTGTATTGAATTATGAGGCATCATTATTAAATTATCAAAAATTTGTGAGATTTCTCCATTCGACTGGAATGCTACTTTATTGATTAATATACATTCTGACACACATTCGAATAAAGTTGCATAACTTGAATCTACTGTGATCACATAATCATCAATAACCAATGGAATTCCGGGGGATGGCCCTGAAGTAGATAGCTCAGTACTAACTCCATTAACGATATTAAATTGTATTATCTTACTAGCCATTTGAGTTTGAAGATGAATTAGTAAATTAGAGCCTGATACGGCTATTGGTGGATGCCTGATCTTTCCTTGCCCAATAAAATGAGCTGTTGTGTTTTGATCATTTTTCACTTCCCATAAGTATCCTGTTTCATCACCAATCCAATAAGTGTCACCGGCGAATGTTGGACTATTTCTCCAACCAAGATCTGTAGATAATGTAAACTGTAAATCTCCATTCAAACATAATCTATCAAGGCCATCTCTTGTTGGGATTACTACGGTATCTTGGTCAATTAATGCTTTACCCGTTATCCCCCAGCCTCTAACGTTGGTTTGATGCTGCCAAATAACTTCGCCATTTGAAGGCTTTAGTGCTTGATATAGGCCATCAGACCAGGCAATCAGAAGCATGTCATTCCAAATTCCACATTCACCTTTACCTGCATCAACAAATAACAATGGTGACATGTCTTGCATAAGCGAATTAGGGTTGGTTATATTCCAATTTTCATTTCCCAACATATCAATTGAGAATACTGTTGGAATCCCTTTTTCGATTGAGGATGTAGATGTTCTAACATATATTGTATCTTTAACCATCATTGGTTGGGTCGACACATATACTTCTCCAAAATCAATATTCCATTGTTCTATGAATGATTCTTGCCAGCGAGGTTCTTCATTCTCCGCTTGGGTAAAAGGTGTAAAAACAATTATTGCAATAATTGCAATTATTCCAAATTTAGACCGCATCTTATTCACTTTGTTGCGTTTTGAATTGCTTGCTTTAGTAATGCGCTTACGGCTTTACCGTCTGCGGCTCCAGCTTTTTGCATTACTACCCCCATCAACGGACCAATTGCTCCCATGCCGCGTTCTTTAACGAAATCAATTCTTTCAAGAATTACTGCATCAATAACTGATTGAAGTGCTGATGTGTCTGCAGGTTTAAGCCCCATTTCATGAGCATAAGAAATGATTTGTTCAAGAGTAGGTTCACTATTGCAAAAATATTTGATTACCTCATTTATTGCTTCTCTAGTGAGTTCTCCTTCCTCTTTTGCACGTAATACTAAACTGGATAGTTTAGGCTCTACTTCATCATTTTCAAGTAACACTGTAGCCCATGCTTTAGCTGGCAAATCACTAAGGTAATTAACAAAATTATCATCTAATTCTCTGGCCAAAATTTGTTCTTTTTGATCATCTGAAATATCAATACCATTCAAACGAGACTCTCTTTCTGCATCAGTCATAGGCAAATTAGCGATTACATTGTGCCACATTTCACCATCTATGATACTTGGTGGAATATCGGTTTCAGGATACATTCGAGCACCGCCTGGCAATGGCCTCATTGGTGAGGTTGTTCCATCTTCTGGTGAACCTTTCTTGATAACAACATTTCTGACTTCTTGGGGGATTCTGTGCCATGCTAATCTAGCACGTAACAACACGCTTTCAAGTGCTAATTCTGCTTGCCACTTAGGCGCTAAACACAGTACAAAAGCATCTTTATCATCCAAGGATAATTCTTTTCGGATATTGAGTACGTGCTCATCTTCAATTCCATAAGCAGGTAGTTCATCTGAATGAAAAACTCCTTTCACGCCGGCTAATTTCGCTGCACCAGCTAATTCACGGCCTAAGCGAGGCATTTGTGCCCCTTCTGCATCGATTTGTTTTGAGCCTATGTGGCCTGCCAATCCCGCAAGTGGTAATGCTGTCATGCAAGATTTATTGTTCAGCCCTTGCGTTATCATTTTTGATTGACAATCAGCAAATAAACTACTAACATCAAAAAATTTCAAGGGCAATAGTTCTGCAACTTCTTGTCTTACTTCTACTTCGATCTTTTCATCATCAAGTCTTCTATCACACGGTAATGCTGCCATTGAATAATTCGACCTGAGAAGGTTTGCCAGTCGATAAAAATGTAGTTGTCTAGCCATTTCTAATCTAATAATTCTTGGAATCCAATTCAAGTCTTGGCATCCTTTAATTTCGATTCGGTCACCACAAGCTATTGATACATTGAGGTCCTGTCTAATACTTCCAAGGCCACGACGGACTCTTCTTGTCTGTCTCAAAGTTCTACCCAATGCAATCGATGTCTCTTTAGCATGTATTGGGTTTTTTACATCTGGTTCAGTAGCAATTTCAATTAGTGGTAGCCCCAGTCTGTCTAGATTATAGATTACACATTCACCAAATTCGGTAGAATAAGTGTCTAATTTCCTAGCACTATCTTCTTCTAAACATAATACTGAAATTCCCACAGGCGAACTATTGGTTTGTAAAACTCCGCCTGTAGAGATTAATGTTGTTCTTTGAAAACCACTTGTATTAGATCCGTCTACTACTGTTTTTCTCATAGTTTGCAGTAGAGAGACTGGGTTTGCTTCGAGTAATGCGGCAGTTGTTAATGCAATATCTAATGCCTCACTATCATGTTCAAGTGGCGGTTGATCATCTAATTCGATTAGTCCCGAATTAGGCGACTGTATGTATTCAAATGTTCGATTACGCCTATCTTCAAATCTTGCTGCGATATCAATTTTACCACTCTCGCCCCTTGCCGCACGGAGTTTACGGGAGAATCTTGGCCACTCCTTTGGAAGAGTATCCATTGTTACATCATACAAGTCCCCTGGCTGACGAGAATGTAATTTTCCAGTTGCCAACTGTTGGTGAACTTCTATGCCACACATGAAACCCAATTGTTCTGGATTCAAATTGCCAGCATCGCTCACATCACCTTCAGGTTCAGAATACTGTGAGCCGCCCATGTCATGCCCAACAATTCATCATTCAAGATTGCAACGATTGATTTTCACAAAAGTTGAACGGTATCATAGCCTCTAGGCAACATCAATCTGCCTTCTTTCACCATTTTTTCAATCATATTTTCAACCTTATTACGGTCAACTTCAAAATTTTGCATTTCATTATATATATCAATACGATTTGCAAATTTTAGACTCTCTGTTGAACGCTCCTGAAGCTCTTTGATCGTATCAAGCAATAGCCTTTCATTATTTCTTGCAGAGGCCTTTTTACCACTATGGATTGCCGTTATGTCAAAGTTTTCACCCATTAATTCATTACGCCAAAGACGCGTCAATCTTATTGCGCGATCTACGTCTTCCACCGTTGTATTTTCTGACAGTCTTATTCTCGCACTAGCCTCTGCCATTCGAGCAACTGCTTCAAGAGAACGAGCTGTAATCGAAACACTATCTGATAATTCGCCACCTTTTTTCCTAGTATCTACATAAAATTGGACAATCTTATTTCTTGCTTCCTCCTCTAACTTTGGATGAATTGCTCGCTTAGCATAAGCAATATATTTCCGAATTAATTCTTTGGTTAATATCTCATCACCTTCTTGTGATTTTTGCATTCCAGATGCTGTTTTACGTGTGGGGTCTGGCGCACTACCTTGATTTACTAATAATTCGCTTGTTCCTAGAAGTCGATTATTGATAATATGATGGGCTATTTTTGAATCTCTTTCTTGTTCAGCTATATCTGTTAATAACCAAATGATGTCGAATCGTGAAATCAATGGAGGTGCCAAATTAATTTGTGCAGTAAATGGTGTATCTGAAACAGGTTCGAATTTTCCATTTTTCGGGTTTGCTGCTGCTAATACTGCACATCTAGTGCGTAAACTTGCATTTATCCCTGCTTTGGAAATGGAAATTGTTTGTTGTTCCATCGCCTCATGCATACTAGATCTGTCTGAATCATTCATTTTATCAAATTCATCAATTGCAGCCAGCCCTAAATCTGCAAGCACTAGAGCTCCTGCTTCCAAGGTCCAACGGCCATCAGCAGAGGAGTCTTGTACTGCAGCGGCTGTTAGACCAGCTGCTGATGCAGATTGGCCTGAAGTAAATTGCCCTCTTGGTGAAATTTTTGACATATAATCTAACAATTGTGATTTTGCAACCCCCGGATCTCCCATCAATAGAATATGTATATCACCTCTGTTTCTTGTGCCATCGGGATTTAATCGAGCGACCCCTCCAAACAATTGCAGCATTAACGATTCTTTGACATAATCCATGCCAAAAATAGAAGGGGCTATACTTGATTTAAACAAATCATAAATGTCTGAACGGCTAGCTAATTCTTTTATCTCAAGCTCTTCTTCTTCAGTAATTGAAATTTCTTCAAGTGGAACATTTTGCCGTTCTAAAGAATGTATTCGAAGGAATATGTCGAATACTGGGGTGTCTTTGCCTGATTTACGCTGAGAACGAATAAATAGTACACCATTTGCTTTAACTCGGTCACCCGGATTTAATTTACCAGCGATATCGTGTTCTCCAATACAAACTATCCGCTCTGGCTGAATTCCACCTTTTAATTGCTCTGGGGACTCTTGTAATTCAATGAATTGCGAGTTAATAAGTACTGATTCTTCTTGCTGTAAAACAAATCTTGTTTGCCTTTTTGGTCGGCCACATCCGCCGTCAATTTGTGAACATTCAATTGGTTCAATCAATTCCTGTTCATTAGGCTGATTGACATTAGTAACATGTCCACACGAGGCACATAGAAAAGATGCTGAGTAAATTCGCGGCCTTACACCTGAAATTTTAGTTGCAATCGCATCTATAGCTAACATCATACCTATATCATCTGCTCGTAATTGAGAAACTGTCCTAATTTGATCACTAGGAAGATGAACAATGCGAACAAAAGGATACATCGAAGAATGTCCTTCGTCTTGTAAAAATTGGCGTAAGGCTTGATTTGCTGCTTGAAAATGTAAATCAGGGTGTGCAATTATGTTTTGAGCAAACTCATCATCAAATCCTTCTATTAAACGATAAGAAACTTCTAAAGATTGTTCATCCGGCCATTTTTGTGCCAAATTATGTACTGCTTCAGCATACAAGTCTTGAATCATCGACGTCCAACGTGCCGCTAAATCAAATTCTTGCAACATCAAAATCACCAAATTACACAGGGTAGGTTTTGAATCTAATTGCAAACGGTATATCATTACTTCGATTGATTTACACCACCCCCTCATTTCCAGTGGAGCTAGTGCACCTTCTACAACACAATTATGAGAATAATTTTGATGACCATTGTAATTCTACGGAACCGTTTAACAAATCAGTGATGACGCTTTGGCCATACCATGCCCGAACATAGTTTTCAACCCATAAGAGGTTTGTTAGAACGATTCTCTTTTCGCTCTAATTTATTAGAAAATAAAATTGGTGACCCAAAAGAACGCGAAATAATAGCCCACATTCCACCTCAGGGTCTAGAAGTAATTGCTAATGGAGGCGCACTACCTGTTATGATTTATCTTGCCCCATTCACCTCTTCTGGCCTAGCAAGAGCAGGTTGGAAAGCCTTTGCAGAAACGCTACCACAAAGACATGAAAGATTGGTTAATAATGGCGATATGCGACCAACTATTCTTGTAATGCCTGATTGTTTTACCTCACTTGGTGGAAATCAATTTGTCGATTCAAAAATTTTAGGCAATTGGAGTTCTTGGCTTAGTAGTGAATTAAAATTAGAAATAAATAATCGTTATAAAACCAATAATCGTTTTGCTCTATTTGGAAAATCTTCTGGAGGATATGGTGCCATTTACAATGCATTCGCCAATCCTGATGAATGGCATGCTATTGCTTCACATTCTGGAGATGTGGGTTTTGATACCTTATATCGTTCTGATTTCCACACCACTGCAACACAAATTAACCGGGTTGGTAATTTAGATGATTTTTGCAGCATGTTAAAAGTTGCAAAAAATTGAGTTCTGATGAATTTCATGCTTTGATGATTTGTGCGATGGCGGCATCTTATGATGAAAATAGTGACAATAATCACAACATTAGACTGCCTTTTGATTTGGATTTATGCGAAATTAACATTGATGCTTGGGAAAATTGGCTGAGCTTTGATCCGATAAATCTGATAAAAAAACACCCTGAATCATTAGACAAGCTTGAACTATTGTTCATTGATTGTGGCGATAAAGATCAATATGGCATTCAGTATGGAAGCCGGAAATTTATTGAATTATTAAATCATCATCAAATCTCACATCATTGGGAAGAGTTTAGTGGAACTCACTCCGGTATTGAATCACGGCTCGATATTAGCATGCCATTATTATCTAATGTGCTGCATTTATGAGCCGGTTTATTCATTGCCTTCCGATTTCTAGCAAGTATGTGGCTGATAAAATGGATTATGCGAGTGCAGGGGTTGATATTGATCTTGAAGGTTCCGCAGTTGCCTCTTTGGTTTCATCACTTGGGAAATCTAATCGGAAGCCAGGTACACCGGGTGCACCTGTAGACTTGCCAGGTGGATTTGGTGGGCTAATCGAATTTGGTGAACACTTGTTAGCACTTGCTACCGATGGTGTTGGAAGTAAATTACAAATTGCCTCAATGCTAAATCAATGGTCTGGTGTTGGTATAGATTGTATGGCCATGAATGTTAATGATTTGTTATGTGTCGGTGCTGAACCCATAGCATTTGTGGATTATGTTGCTGTGCCAAAGCCAGATCCAGCGGTACATGCTGCACTGGGTGCTTCTTTGGCTAATGCTTGTGAAATAGCAAGAGTGACCTTGGCTGGAGGAGAAACTGCTTCATTACCTGGAATTGTGACAGAGCTTGATTTGTCAGGCACAGCACTTGGATTTCTAAAAAAAGGTGAAGCAATCACTGGGGAGAATCTACAGGAGAATGATGTTTTAATCGGCTTACCTTCTTCAGGGATTCACTCTAATGGTTATTCACTAGTCAGAAAAATTATGGAGCATTCCGGCAAAAAATATACCGATATTGCACCGTTTGATTACCATATCAATACCCGAGAAATTATGCGCTTTGATGATTCTAATAGTGAAATTACTCTAGGAGAAATTTTCCTCAATCCAACTAGAATTTATTGTGACCCTGTTGTAGATTTGATAAAGTGGTCACAATCTGACAACTCTAATTGGTCTGTATCAGATATTCACGGCATTTGCCACATAACAGGTGGGGGCTTATCGAATCTACTAAGATTGCATAAGACTCTAGGCTGGGAAATTGACAATCCATTGCCGGTACCACCTGAATTTGCATGGTTACAAACAGTGGGTGGTGTTGAAATCAAAGAAATGTATCGAACATTCAATATGGGTTGTGGAATGATTCTCGCTATCAGCAAAGATTACTCAAATGAAGTATTGCAATGGTTGCAACAACGAATGGAAGGGGTTAAGAAAATAGGAACTGTTGTAGATAATGGGCACAAAGTCAGCCATAAGCCTGCCAAAATTGAATTCTCGCATTATTAAGAATCAATTTATTGCTTCTTGAATCTCATCGTTTAATCCACTAAATCTCTGTGATAATTCAGACATTGCCAAATTAAATGCTGTAACTGGATCTAAACTACCATCAGTCTCGTATGAAAGAACATAACTTCCATCAACTTCTTCCAAACTAATAGCATCATCAAAGTCTGCATCTCGGCCGGTCCCTTGTCCTACTTGGTGGAGGGCTTTTTCAACATCTAATACAGTGTTTACATCTTCAATTATCTTCTTGGAACCAAATAATTTAGCATCAATATTCCGACCGTCTGATGTTTTAAGGTCAAGCGAGAAAAGGGTATCTGCCTTTTTGGGCTTATTCAACTTAGCAATTTTTCTTGTAGAGAAACCTATGCCTGAAACTGGAGACCACTTTTGATGAGATGATCCTCGTCCTAGTGTTGCAAATGCGTAAAGTTCAAGATATTGTCCTTTTGATAATACTGTTATAGGAATTCTTCTGTGCTCTTCTCTAATATCAAACATTGGATCTGAAATTGTTGTTAAATCACTGGCATAAACTGTCAAGTAATCATCATCTGAATCTGGTGCAGGCCCTTGGATATTCATAGTGTAAAGAACTTGACATTGTGGACAACCCTTTTCTGATTCTACCATTTCAATACAAATCTCACATGTTTCAAAAAATGATAAATCTTCTTTTGGATACGTTGGTATTGGAATCATTGCTAGCCTATGAGCTAACATTTCATCGGGAAGAACATTTACAGATTCTAGGATTTGGCCGTCGGATTCAACTACGCCTTGACTAATATTCACCCTAGTAATCGCTAACTTGGGTACATCCGAAATAAGTGCTCTGCGTATGGCATTTACTTGGGAAGCATCTGTTTCACTTAATGAAATTCTAATTGAATTATCTTTTGGCCAGCCCTCAACAATTTCTGCTTTCACTTAATCACCTCATACTCTACGGCCACGTCGGCCACCTTTCTTTTTGGTACCATCGTGGGCAATTGGAGTAACATCTTCAATTCGAGTAATCGTCATACCTGCACGAGTTAATGCTCTTATTGCTGCTTGGGCACCCGGTCCAGTATTGTTAGACAAATTGCCGCCTGGAGCACGGTATTTTACGATTAATTGGGTAAATTCTTTGTCTTTCAAGGCATCAGCAAGTTTCTCTGCAGCCCTAGTAGCAGCAAATTGACCGCCACTATCTTTTGATGATTTCACCATCTGTCCACCTGAACAGGTAGTAATCGTTTCTGCACCAGTTAAATCTGTTGCAGTCATTAGAATATTATTATATGAACTAAAAATGTTCACAATTGCCTTACGGGTCATTATTCATTCCCTCCAGTCTCAACTGACGGTGCTGCTTCTGCTGCTTGTTTAACCTCTGCGGCAAACTCTGCAGTTGCTTCTGGATCTACTTCTTCTACAGCGTATTCAGCTTTCTCCCTTCGCCCTTCAATCGACTTTCTAATAGCGTGTTCAGGATTATTCAAATCACTTGTTGGATGATACTGGATGTGTTCTTCTTCATCCCTAGATACCGGGTATGATGGTATTGTAACTTTTTGATTCCCGATGCAAATTAGTCCATGGGTGACTAATTGGCGGGCTTGCTTCATTGTAGTAGCTAAGCCTTTGTAGTAAACTTGTGCTTGTAATCTTCGATTAAGGATGTCTTCGGTTCCTAAAGAAAGTATATCGTCAAGCGTTGCATCAGATTGGATTAAACCTTTATTGTTTAGTGAACGTAATAGATCTTCCATTTCCCTTTTGCCATGACCTTCGCTAGTATCAACCATACCAATCAAACGCATAGCTTGGCGTCTGTGGCGTCGAAGTTGTGACTTAGCCTTCCAAATTTCACGCATATTCTTTAGACCATGCTGTGCTTTAATTGCATGCTCTTCTTCAATTCTTGCTGCCTTCCACGGATGAGAAGGGGTATCAAATTTAGGTCGTGAAAATTTTGGCTCTCCCATCTACATCCCTCACTTCTTTTTACTTACACCCAGTGTCAAACCACCACGGCCATTGGAGCGACCTCTCTGGCCACGAACCTTATTTCCACTAGCATGTCTTACACCACGGTAGCACTTGATTGAACGTAATCTTGTAATATCATCCTTTAATGTCAACGAAACCTGTTGTCCAGTGAGATGTAGTTCGTCACCGGTTTCTAAGTCTCTTTGACGGTTAAGCATCCAGAGAGGGACTGATTCGTTGTATGATTCAATAGCTGTCTTAAGTTCTTCTTGTTGCTCTGCCGACAAATGTCCGGCGAGGGAAAATGCATCAAGGCCTGTGTTGTTGCAGATTTGAGTTGCTGTTCTAGCACCAATCCCTTTCACAGAGGTAAGTGCTGTAGCAAGTGGCTTCAGCCCGTCGATATCGGTATCTGCCATACGAAGTATGTAAGAAAAGTCTTCACCCAAGTCTTCGGTTTTTGCTTGTGCCATTTTAATTCACCTTGATGCTTACACACAGTGTGAAGCAAGTTCCCGACCAACCTCCTATATATCAAGACCGCGATTAATAAGCCCGATTCTAAGTGATGAAAAAGTGGTCAAAATCACACTATACAAAGTAAAAATATCGATTTTTTTGGCTGAGATATCAGAAATGCGTCTCTATGCCCCCCCCGCCTAGCGAGTTGGCGGTCGAAAGAACCCTGTAATTTAGGTTGCAAATCCGGTGGCAAGCTAGCTCTTATTGTGAGTTTTTTTACATCGTTTTTAAGACAAATTTCAACGAAACTATCGATTGTTTGTAAGTTTAATTCTTCATGGATTAATTCAGTGATCTTACCGGTGCATTGGACTAAATATTGCGATTCATGAGGCATGTTTTCCAGTGGCTTGTCGTGAAAAATAATTGGTCTTCTGCCTAAAGTATTTATCCACTCATAATCTAAATTTATTTGAAGCGATGTTAGCCAATCATCAGCCATCTCTGATTCAACTAAGGCTGAATCTATCAATGAAGCGTATTCGCCTCTTTTTGGAACCCTGTCTACTATTTTTATCGCATTTGCAGAGTCTTGAATCGCTTTACCGCCAAGCAACTCATAACTAGCATCCTTTGGATTTGGGGGTATACGAACGAATCGCCTTTTGTGTAATGGGTCTGCAATCTGCCCAATCCAAAGTGCTAATCGATCTACGCGTCCTTTGCCCCTAGATGTCCAGGTCCATGTTTTGCTAATATTAGGCCAAAAATGATCAACCAAATTTTCCACCTCCAACATTTGAGTTTGTGATAGTCTTGGAGATAAATCAAGTAAAATTGCTGGACCATTCTCATGGTTAACAAGATGTGTTTTCCAGCCAGCGAATACCTCATCTAATCGAGGAGTCATTTCTGCGAGTGAATGAGCTCTACTATTCCTGGGGCGGGCCGGATCTAAATGAAGAAAGGCAACTTGTTGTATATCTCCGTCTTCCAATTCTTCTGAAAGTATTTTCATAATTTCTTCACCATTGCGCCCATCACCGACAATGATTCTACTACTTTTCAAACGATTTAATGAAGAATTGCCGCGTTCGGTAAATATCGTTCTAAAATTCACCGCACTAGCTCTTGCTCTATCCAAATTTAATTCAACGCCTACAATTGGACGGTTTAATATTTCAGAATATGCTGCAATTTGAATCCCGCTACCACACGCACAATCAACAATAATACCAGCAGAAATCGCATATTTCCTCAACATCAACGATCTAGAGAGTGCAACTTGCCAGGGAGTTGCCAGTGGTTTGCCATCATCTGCATGAAAAAACTGGAATTGTTCAACCGAAGTTTTGTCTGCAGAGTTTTCTATCAAACCTTCTGATGGCTCCGAAATTGGATGAATGACATTTATCATACCATCACTCACAAATTTGTTACATCGTTTCTAGTCATCAAACTTTCAAAGTGTATTCCTGCTGCGGCAAATGCTGCTTGGGCGCCTTCTTCGCGATCTACTATGCTAATTACTGCAATTACTTGGCATTGCGTATCATTATGAATTCGTTCTACCGCTTTAATTGCAGAACCCCCTGTGGTTGTAACATCTTCAACCACGACTATTTTTCCACCGCCTGCCAAAGATGCCCCCTCTATACCGGGTGGATTATGTGTTTTCCGACCTCCTCTTCCTTTTGGCTCTTTTCGAACCATAAAACCACGTCTTAATGATGTCTTTTGCGATGTTGCCACTGCTATTGCAGTGAGGGGAACGGCGCCTAATTCCAAGCCGCCAACAAAATCGGCACCTAGTTCATCCATTCTATCATTGAGCATTTCTCCAAGCAAATGACTTGCTTCTGGGTGCATCATTACTGGCTTAGTATCAAAAAACCACCTTGAGGTCCTACCACTTGCCAAAGTAAATGCATCATCGCTGCCACCATCCAAGAATGCTAAATCCTTGACCAATTCAACTAGGCGTCGCCATTGTGGGTGCTTATGCATTGGAGATTCTGCTTCCATCAATCAACGGTTAACAAAATAGAAAATGAACTTTCCTTGAAAAATTCGGGTTTGGACGACAAAAATCTCTTTGTTGATGATGTCGAGCGGTTGTCAAGGCAACTATTGATAAGGGGTCGTCGATAATAGGTATTGGTGGGAGAAATGTCGGAAGTTAGCAAAACGGTTCCTGACAATGAACCTACGACTGGATTGGACATTTCTAGACTAGAATTAGAGATGGGAAATTATCAACAATGGATGGATGAGAGAACAGATGATGCATATAGAATTGCAGAAATTGCCAGGGCCAAAAATCTCGATTACAAGCCATTTGTTGAAATTCCAAGAGCTGCTGATTTAGCTGGAAGAACCGAAAAATTACTTGTCGAATATCTTGGTGAATACGAAGTTGCTGATGACATTCGCCGAATGTTGGCAAAACATGATAGGGAGACCACTTCAATTTTAATGGCTCAAACGGTTGCTAAAGGGTTTCGAGAACAGGGTTTCGATTTAGTCACCGCCATTGATGTAGGGCTAAGAGTTGGATTAGCCATTCTTACTGAAGCAGTTCTAGTTGCACCATTAGAAGGTATTAGCGAGGTACGGCTACTAAACAATCTCGATGGCTCACAATTTGTTTCTGTTCATTTTGCAGGGCCAATTAGAGCTGCTGGCGGAACTGCACAGGCACTTGGAGTGCTAATTGCTGATATGATAAGAAGAGAATTGAATATAGGAAAATATCAACCTACCGATCCTGAAGTTGAAAGAGTGAAAGAAGAATTTGGATTATATCGGGGCAACTTACAATATCGACCATCTCCCGAAGAAATTGATGAAATTGTTCGTGCATGCCCAGTAATGATTAACGGCGAGTCTACTGAAAGAATTGAATGTGCAGGCTATGGTAATGTCAGAAATATCGATGAAGCAAGAATTAGAGGAGGAGTGTTGCTGGTAATTGGAGAGGGTCTATGCCTTAAAGCTCCAAAAATCCAAAAATTTACCGAAAACCTCAATGTCCCTGGTTGGGAATTTATTACTAAGTTTGCCAAGCAAAACGATGGTAATAATGATGCTCAGCAACATAAATTCAAATCAAGAAGAATTGAGCCAATTACTAAATTCATGAACGACATTATTGCAGGGAGGCCTGTCTTTGGTGCCCCACAAGCCCCTGGTGGCTTTAGGTTGCGTTATGGTAGAGCAAGACCTTCGGGATTAGCTGCTGCATCTGTAAATCCTGCCTGTATGTTAGCGATGGACGATTTCATTACAATTGGAACTCAAATGAAAATTGAGCGCCCAGGAAAAGCATGCGCCATCACTCCTTCGGACAATACTGATGGCCCTTGGGTTGTATTGAATGATGGAAGATTTTTACGTTGTGACAACGTTATGGCTTTCAATTCAGTAAGTAACGATGTTGCTACAATTTGGGATAACGGAGAGATTGTTATTGGGTTTGGAGAATTTATGGAGAATAACAAAAATCTTGTCCCTGCTGGATATAGTATCGATTGGTGGGCCAGCGATTTAATCGAAGAATTATGCAGTGAAGATTTGATAAATGATTTTGTTGATATCATGGATTTAGAAATGGAGACATTGCCAAACGGAACCCCTGGTGCAGTTTTATCAAAAGATGGCAAGTCTCGGATGAAAACTAGACTCGATTGGCACCGTTATTTGACTTCTCTAAAACCAAATTGGGAACAGGCTGAAGCAATTTCTAAAAAATTCAAGACCTCATTACCGCCACCTCACAACCCATGGTTTCTGGATTTGCCGATAGAGTGGGTGCCAGAATTAATTGAATTATTAAAAAATGCCGAAATAGAAAATTGGTCAAAGCCTCCTGCTTCAATTAAAGACCCAATGCCCCAATCTGAAATTAGAAGCCTTAGGATTAAAGGTGCTGTGAAAAATTGGGATTCAAATATAATGACTCAAATGCCTCCCTCTGATCTCTCTCCAGACATTATTGATGAAAATATACCCGGGCTTAAATTTAATTTGATGAAGCCAATTTTTGATTGTGACCATTCTGCATTATGGGCGTTGGCACAACATGGCTTGATTAAAGCATCTGCATTGATCTTGGGATTAGCACATCATCATGATGGTGATGACCTTGTGATTACTTCAGGATGGCCGGCAATATTAGAGGCGTTTGGACTCTCAACAGATGAGAATAAATTGATTATGATAACTGATTCGAAAAATATCTTTGAAAATCATATTTCAAAATTACAAAATTCTGCCGAGATTCTTGAAGCTGAAGAAAGTCGTTTAACTGAATTAGAAAAATTACGCTCAACACACCGAATTTCTGCTGAAACAAATGCTCGGCAACAGGGCAAAAGTATTGCCGAGACGGACGAAATTGGGCGACAAGCCGCTGCCGCCATAATTGATGAAGGGCCAAATGACGCAAAACAATACTTAGCCTCCCAAGTCATACGAGATGACCATTATGTAGATGGTATTATGACGGTGATAAAACAGATTTCAAAACTTAGATGGCATCATTCGGCACCTGTAAGAATCGGTTGTAGAATGGGTCGACCTGAGAAATCCGCACCTAGAATCATGAATCCAATGGCCCATACACTATTTCCAATCGAAAATAATGGTGGAAATCAAAGATTGCTAACAAATGCTGCTCAAAAAAAGGATATTAGGGTTCAATTGGGACTTAGAACTTGTTCAAAATGTGGCCAAAAATCCCCAATGTTATCTTGTCATCACAAAAAGTTAGACCAATATGGTGAGCCTATTGTTGGGGAAAAATGTGGAGGTAGAACTGAATTCAAAAGTGAATTGAATCCAAACCGGCGAAGAAGAGGGGAAATGACCACTGTACCAATAGATTCTATGATTCAAGATGCAATGATTTCGCTTAATATTGAAAGGTTACCTAATAACATAAAATGTATGAAAAAAATAGCAAGTAAAAATCAAACACCTGAGGCGTTAGAGAAAGGGATCTTGAGAGCAAAATATAATCTCCCTGTATTTAGAGACGGCACTATTCGGTTTGATATGAGTGATGTTCCCGTTACTCACTTCAAACCAGTGGAGGTTGGTGTCGATTGGAAGCGGTTAGTGAACTTGGGATATACGCATGATTATCACGGGGAAAAGTTATGTTCTGATGAGCAAATGGTTGAATTATTTCCTCAAGATTTTATCGTGGCAAAGAATGCTGGGGAATATTTTGTCAAGGCGGCAAAATTCATTGATGAATTACTAGTTAGATATTATGGCTTAGAGCCATATTACAATGCTTCAACACCCGAAGATTTGGTTGGACATCTTATCTGTGCATTAGCCCCACATACATCCGGAGGCGTACTCTCTAGAATTATCGGATGGGCTGATTGTTCAGGGGGTTATGCACACCCATTATTCCATGCCTCAAAAAGACGAAATTGTGATGGTGACGAAGATGCAATTATGTTATTGATGGATGGATTGCTCAATTTTAGCCGAGAAATTTTACCTGCTAACCGTGGAGGTCAAATGGATGCGCCGCTGGTGCTTACCACTAGACTAAACCCGACCGAAGTTGACAAAGAAGCACTGAATGTAGACTCCGGATGGTTCTATGAAAGAGATTTTTATGAAATGACACAAGATCAGCCTCATCCCAAAGACTGTTCAAATCGTGTTGATTTTGTTGAGCGAAGATTGGGTTCTGTAGCTGCAGTTAGAGGCTACGGCTTCACTCATGATTGTGATTCTATATCAGCTGGACCAGCATTATCAGCCTACAAAACTCTTGATACCATGATTGACAAAATGAATGGTCAACTAGAACTTGGTCACAGACTGCGCGCTGTTGATGTTAGAAGAGTTGCTGCAAGCGTAATACGTTCACATTTCTTACCTGATATTCGTGGAAATCTAAATGCCTTTGCAAGACAGAAGGTTCGATGTCTAAAATGTGGACATTCATACAGAAGAATGCCTATTTCTGGAAAATGTATCCAAATAAATAAAGCCAATAGAGGTGGTTTTGCTGCGATGGGAGTGGTGAAATCTGATGGTGATTTGTGTAATGGAAATCTAGCACTCACTGTGTCTGAAGGAGCGGTTAGGAAATACATTAATGTGACATTGCACGTCATGGAAAAGTATAATGTTGACAATTATACGAGACAAAATGTCAAATGGTTAGCAGATAGTACCGACTCGTTATTCAAAAATGACCGAGCAAAACAAATGTCATTAACAGATTTCCTATGATTATTTTACTGATGGCCCAATCATTTGTTCTGGTCTTACCCATGCATCAAATTCTTCATTAGATAAGTAGCCAAGTTCAAGAGCTGATTCTCTTAAGGTCAACCCTTTTTCGTGAGCATTTTTGGCTATCTTTGCTGCCCTATCATAACCAATATGGTTATTCAAAGCAGTAACTAACATCAAAGAATTCTCCAAATGTTGTGTTATTTTATCTTTGACCGGTTCTACTCCATCTACACAATTAATCATAAAAGAACGACATGAATCACTTAGTAAACGAATAGAGTGTAGTAAATTATGTATCATCATCGGCTTGTAGACATTTAATTCGAAGTTCCCTTGTGAGCCGCCCACTGTAATAGCAGTATGATTGCCCATTACTTGGCAACAAACCATCGTCATAGCCTCTGCTTGAGTAGGGTTAACTTTACCCGGCATTATTGATGAACCTGGTTCATTTGCTGGCAAGGCTAATTCACCCAACCCACATCTTGGCCCAGAGCCAAGCCATCTAATGTCATTCGCTATTTTCATTAAACTTACAGCCAGAGTGTTTAGAGCGCCACTTGCTGATACTATTGCATCATGAGCTGCTAGTTGGGAAAATTTATTTTCTGCTGTTACAAAAGTTAATCCTGTAATATTTGAAATTTCATCTGCAACCATCTGAGCAAATAACGGATGGGTGTTTAGACCTGTGCCAACTGCTGTTCCCCCAAGTGCTAATTCGAACAAATCATCCAATACAAAGTCCAATCGTCTTAAGTCAGCATCTAACTGTGATACCCACCCTGATGCTTCTTGTCCAAGTGTGAGCGGGACGGCATCCATCAAGTGTGTGCGGCCAATCTTGACAATTTCAGACCATTGTCTTGCTTTCTTAGAAAGAGACTCTCTAAGCGCCCTAACACTTGGCAACAACTCATGAACGAATGCTTCTGCTGCTGAAATATGCATTGCAGTTGGAAAAGTATCATTAGAAGATTGAGCCCGATTTACGTGATCATTTGGATGAACCGGACTTTTTGAACCTAAACTTCCACCCGAAATCTCAATTGCTCGGTTAGCAATTACTTCATTGGCATTCATGTTAGTCTGAGTCCCACTTCCTGTTTGCCAAATTCGCAATGGAAAGTGATCATCTAAATCCCCGTCTATAACCTCTTGACAGGCCTGAAGAATTAAATCTCCAACGTTCGGTTCAATTTGTTTTAATGCGACATTAGTTTTAGCAGCGGCTTGTTTTAAGATTCCAAATGCTCTTATTACTCCACGCGGCATTAAATCTACACCGATATCAAAATTGATTAACGAGCGAGCGGTTTGGCATCCATAATAACGATTTGAAGGGACTTCTAGGTCTCCCATGGTATCACTTTCAATTCTAACTGATTGCCCATCTTTTGGTTGAGGTTTAGTAGCTTTTTCAACACCTAGACCTTGATTGGGTTTTAGCGATTGTTCGATCATTTTAGCAATTGTTGCACTGCGTCCTTCTTTGCCTTTACCTACACGACGATCTAATCTAGATGCTATGTTTTCGGGTAAACTTATACTGATTATTCGACGGTCTCCGGCTCTGTGTTTTGACATAACACTCCGTTAATAATTAATTATTAAATAATATCTATTTTTCATATTCGGGGCCAATTCCAACCAAAATGTTGCCATTTTCCCAAACACCCCTATACATCAGTCTAGTTTGAAATGGCATTACATATTCACCATTTGCAGTGATTGCGATCAAGCCGCCCCTGCCTCCGAGGGGAGAAACATCATCAAGTACTTGGTCTGCAGATTTCACAAGATCGTTCGACACCTCATATTTTGATGCCAAACTGTATGCTGCACAGGTACGAATGTACGCCTCCCCAACTCCTGTGCATGAAACTGCAATGTTTTGGTCAGACCAAGTGCCAGCACCAATTATTGGCGTATCTCCTACCCTCCCGTCTGGTTTACCTGTCATCCCTCCTGTGGAGGTTGCTGCTGCTAAATTACCATCCTTATCCAATGCTACTGCACCAACAGTACCCATTCCTTCATCGGAAAACTCTGTTTTCACTCTACCTTCTAAATCATGATCTAACAAACTATCATCCTCGTCCGTAGAACCCGGGTTTGATCTACTAGATTGCCATTTTTTCCACTGAGAAATGCGCAGATCTGTCTTAAGCCACTCTTGGGCTACTGATTCTAAATTATTATTTATCCCAAAGTCGTCTGCAGCCTTGCCGTTTAGTATAACTGGCCAGCCATTGTGTAGAATTTTGTTTGCTGCCCTGATAGGGTGGCGTAATTTTTTAACACTTATTACCGAGCCTGCGGCTTTATCGACCCCGCGCATAATTGATGCATCCATGGATATTAATCCATCACTGGCAATTACTGAGCCCTTTCCTGCATTAAATAACGGCTCATCTTCCATCATTTCAACAGCTAAAGTAACAGCCTCTAGCGAATCTATTTCACCCTGATTCAGCATTGTGCCTATTTGCTGCAATACTTGCTTCATACAATTAATTCTATCAGGGTCAAGTGGAGTTTTTCCACGCCAAGGGCCATCTCCACCGGCTCCACCATGAATAACTAGTCTCACCATTATTCACTGGACTAGCTTGCAACTGATTATTTGTTGTGGCTCTGCTGGCCTGTCGCCTGGTAATTTGCGGCAATTCTCAATAGTTGAAACTACGTTCATTCCTTCGACTACTTCGCCAAAAACCGCATGGTTGCCATTAAGCCACGGTGTTGCAACTGTGGTAAGGAAAAATTGAGATCCGCCCGTATCTCTACCGGCATTAGCCATTGAAAGTATACCTGGTTTGTCGTGCTTCAAATTAAGTGCTGATGATTCGCACGGAATATTCCAGCCAGGGCCACCAGTGCCTGCTCTTCGAGACATCGGGTCACTAGAATGTGGGCAACCGCCTTGAATCATAAAATCTTGAATCACGCGATGGAAATGCAGGCCGTCATAGTGACCCATCTTAACTAATTTCACGAAGTTTTCAACGGTTTTAGGCGCTTTTTCATTGTATAGCTTAATCAGGATATCTCCTGCGCTAGTCTTCATCATTACTTGCATGATACTGCCACTAATAGGCAGGTCATGAGTATTGCCTTCGTATTATTGGTTCAACCACGGTCTGAAATGTTGATCTGCATAGGCTCTTGCATAATCTGCGGGGTATCCTGCTGCAATCAATTGTTGCTCGTATTCAAGTTGCTCTGGAGTAATTGACGTATCTACTGCACCCATTCCAGCAACAGCAGCATATCCTGCATCTGCGTAAGCCTTCTCTTGCATAGCGAATGTATCACTCTTCGAGCCACGGCCTCTAACAAATAGCAATGTTCCAAGAAGAAGTACAATAACACCTCCAATTATGCCGATTACTGTATATGACATACCAAATAATCCGGAGTCTGATTCCGTTTTATCACTTGCATCAGAAGTATCATCGCCACTACCTGTATTTGCTGATGGGTCTGTTGGATCTGTTGTTGTATCGCCTGTGTTATCGTTACTATCTGTTACATTTCCGGTGTTGTCTGTTTGATTATCACCTGTATCATCTACTACTTCACAACCATCAGCATCAACTTCAACTCCAGCAGCTGTATTTGAACACTTATCTAAAACAGTTCCATCTTCATTGAAATCTAGCACTCCATCTTCATCCGTATCTGGAATTGGACAACCTCTTTCATGTTGTGAGCCGGGGCCATCTACATCTGCAACACCAAACACATCAGGGCATTGATCGCCGTTAGTTCCGCTTGAATTATCACCAAATCCATCCCCATCAGTATCATACCATTGCGATGGGTCTGTAATCAAAATATCATTATCATTTGATACTCCGTCTCCATCTAGATCAAGACATCCAACCCTATCTATGGTTGAGAAACCTCGTTGGTCAGGACAATCATCGATGTTTCCATCTCCAGTATCAGTGGTATTATATCCATCTTTATCAGGGTCATTGGCGTATAACTCTGCTTCATTTTGAATGTAAAATACATCAGAAAAATGAATGTTGTTAGTTTCGTCAGATTCTTCAAGGTTATCATTACTATCAATAATTAACTTGCACCTATAATCGCCAGTTGAGGTTTCAGCAGGGACAGTATAGACCTTGTAAGTATCTTGAACGGTGGTAAAATTATAAGATAAATCGCTAGTCACTGAAGGGTTTTGTGATTCTACTTCCGATGAATAAATTGTAGCTACTGTGACATTGTCTGAATCAACTAGTTCTATCAGCACTACTACATCTTGACCAAAACCTGGCCCTCTTATATTGTTAAATGTCCAAGAAATTACTGTTTGATTGTTTCCTTCTGAATTCAAATCTTCAGTTGGACAGTTGAGAGTCTGTGGCACTAAGTCTGGAAGAGCTGGTTCTGTAACAACCAAATCAACATCATATGTCCCCTCTCCACCATTTGCATAAACAATTAATTTGTATGCTTCATCTTGTCCCTCATAGCTTTCTTCACCTAGAGAATCAAACATCAAACCGTATGTTGTGTTATCTGCAGATGCAACATTATCGCCATTTGAATTTTGTAATACTGCAGTAAACGGTAAATCTGTTGCAGCGTTAAATGAAACTTGGATATTCTTGTAATCATCGCCCATGTTGAATTCAAAGACGTCTTCTGAATCGCCGCCACCTATACAGCCAGACCCTGAATGGCTTCCAGTGTCACCAATAGTGCCGAGATTGCCCGGACTAGCGCTGCTAGCATCGCCGTTCAGCCCCAAATCATTTTGTGTCCCACAGGAGAATGGAGGGACATATGCAGATTGGTCTGGCTCTCCAACAAGTAGCCTGTATGTGCCGCCTGGATTTGGAGCCGTTCCAGTTCCTTCAAAATAGGTGATATTGATGTAGTAGACGTCTGCTGAACCTTCATAATCGGTACCTTCTAATGAGACAAATTCGTCACTGGAAGGGGTTAGGCTTGAGTCGATTACTGTGCCATCGGATAAAAGCAATTGCATATCAAAGTCTACTCCATCGATTGGAGCAGAGACCAATGTCACGTTCAATGGCTGACTCGCCGAAATTGTGACCTTGTACATATCGTTGTTATCATTGGAGTCAACGCATCCTCTAACTTCAAGTTCCGGATCGGTGCCTAAATCGAAAGCAGTTGATATGAAATCACCAACATCTGATCCCGAACCGGCATCTTCTTGAGGTGTTGCACAAGCACTTACGCTATTACCAACGTTAAGCGTATCTTCTGCACGTGCTGAATTATCAAATTCATCCTTCTCTAATACCATCTCATCTGAGTCTAATACGGCAAATACATTGTATTCACCTTCGACAATGTTTGTCGGTATTGCTCCGTTTACTGTTACTATTTGTGTTGCATTAATTGCTATTCCCGACGACCAGGTTGCGTTTCCAATATTGTGATCAACCCAAGTATAACCTAAATCAACACTAAGTATTACCTCAACCATAAATGAGTCTGACAAGTCAAGTGTTCCATCATTAATTACCTCTACATCAACAGGGATTGTGTCTCCCGGGTTCGCTAATCGATTAAATGTTATATTTTCAATAGCAAGGTTAGGTGTTGGTACCGAAGCATTAGTCCACACATCTAATGTGTAATTACCACTACCTGCCCAGTTTGAAACATTTACAAAATAAGTACCTGGTTGATCTTCAAACGAGGTCCCGCTAGATGAGACAAGTTCTTCTAAAATAGTTGGATTATTGCCCTGGTCAATAACTGATGCATCAATTATTGTGCCATTTGGCTGGTGAAGGATTAAATCAATGTCATGTCCTGATTCTAAAGTCAATCTTGCATCAATAGTGTGATTAACTGGAACATCAAAGGCAAATACATCTCCTTCCTCCGCACTATCTACACACCCTGTGTAAGTATCTGTGACGTTATTACCCATGTTGGTTGGAGAGTCTGTCCAATTTTGAGGGGCGTCTTGGCCGGTATTGCCATCGTTTTGAGTGCTATACCAGTCTGAACAGGTTTCAGTATAATTAGTCCAAATATCTATTTGGTAATCTCCTTGATCCCCATTTGCTGGATCCCATGGATATATTAGGATAACATAAGTTCCTGCTTCTGATTCGTTCGGACTACCAAAAGTTGTCACCTTTTCTACCGGGTCATAGGTCACACCACCTTGACAATCAACACATATGTAGTTGCCCGGATCAGATTTATTCTCAATCCCTAACAATATATCATAATCAAAATCAAAATTTGATAGTTCGACATCTACATTATTGTTCGCATCTACAGTGAATTCATACCAATCCTCAGTGTCGGCTTGATCAACGCATCCAATAAATGAGTCAGTTGGATTATTGCCAATGTCTCTTGGCCCAGTAGTATCATTACCTGCATCACCTTGCTGGCCTGCATCATTTTGGAATGTTAATGCTGGACATGGTTGCCCCCTTGCTTGCATTCTATTGTCTTTTGAATCCTTCAATATACGATTGCCAAACTGATCTTCACTATTTGTTTCATTATCTACACTGCTATCAAACGGATTATCATTCGGATTATATATCGCCATTATTGGTGATAATGCGGTTAAAATAAACAAAATTCCAACTAAAATTCGCAGACTTTGGACGGGCCTCATGTAATGCTGTGCGCGCCGCTAAGTTATCAAACTACGGTTCTCCGGTTAAATTTGATATGTGTGTAAACAGCCTATAAGGCAACTTCAAACTGTTTACTATCAACAACTTGATGATAAAATCGACAGAATACTTCTGTTATAGAGCTAGGTCTTATTTCTCTCTATTCCGCAAAAGCATGAATAGTAAAACAATAATCAAACAAATTGTAGTCGCCACTCCAATGCCTGCGATAAGATATATTTGCGAATCGTCTGAACTGGTCTCGATGATGATTGGTTCATTATCATCAATAGGGAATTGATCATACTCTCCTTCGATAAAGCATCCTCCGATTAATGTATCAATATTAAGGTAATTCCCATCACCATCGTCAATAGAATTTTGTTCTATCGCGGTGTTGACATCTTCGGACTCTCCGACGATTGCAACAAAAACAATATACATATCTTCTGTCCTATTTTCAAAGACTTCGACTGAAAATGTTGCATCGACATTGATACTTTCTCCTGCTTTGATGTTTAATTGTTGAAATTCAGGTTCTGTAACTTTTATCTCTTCTTCTGAAGGGAAAGAGCCATAGAAATAATAATCATGTAAATAGCCTATTGCCGGGTTTATGTTGTCGTGATTTGCCTCAGCTGTAACGAGCGCTGAAAAACTATACTCAGTCGCTTCGCCACATGATTGAAATTCGTAGAGATCATCTAAACCAAACGTTCCGTCTGGAGATTCGGAATTAAGTTTGCCAAAATCAACTGTTGCCCACTCTAGAATTTGGACATCAAGACTGTCAGAAGTAGTTTCACAATTTGCGCATTCTCGAATTCCTGCATAGCTTTTAACCGTTGATTCAAATGTAAACGTTTCAACACCAGGCGGTGTTGTCGAACCTGTGCCTCCTGTATCGAGATAAATTATGATGTTATATTCGGAATTTGCATCTATGTCAATGGTCTCTGACGTGCTGTAGTCATGTTGGTGTGCCCATTGTATTCCGGTTTCGACCTCAACCTGGTATGCATTGTCATTGCTGAGGATACAAGACACAGGTGCTCGATCATTGTAGTATTCTCTTGGACTGTTATCTATTACTGGACTAGGCGAGTCGCAATTTACTCCCACTTCAGGTTCTGGTTCCGCCTGGGCAATAGAAGGTGTTGACAGCATAATCAAAAGAAATATGGTGCAGATCGCAAACAACGCCCTCATTATTCTTACTAACCCCTTTCATTTTATCAAATTAGGGGCGACGTGTTATTTCATTATTGATTTGGGAGATGCGGCATTAACGGCTGGTGAAACTCCATGCTCATAGCGCTTAAAATTCTCAACAAACATGTTTGCTAAATGGTCTGCAGTTTCATCATATTGTGATGGTTCAGACCAAGTCTGTATTGGCTGTAGTACTTCGTTGGGTACGCCTGGGCAGGTCATTGGGATTGAAAAGCCAAACCTTTCATCTACAACAAAATCTACATTTCCAAGTTCCCCATCTAAGGCTGCATTCAACATAGCTCGTGTATATTTTATTTTCATACGTTTACCAACACCATACGGGCCACCGGACCAGCCGGTATTAATTAGCCAAGCTGTTGCATCGTGTTCTTTCATTTTAGCGGACAGTAGATCTGCATAAACACCGGGATGCATGGGCATAAACGGTTCACCAAAACAAGCAGAAAATGTTGCTTGTGGCTCTTTAACGCCAATTTCTGTTCCGGCAACCTTTGCGGTGTATCCTGAAATAAAGTGGTATGCTGCTTGAGCTGGTGTTAATCTTGAAATTGGCGGTAATACACCAAATGCATCACAAGTTAAGAAAATAACATTTTGCGGATGGCCCCCTTTAGAATCTAATGTTCTATTATCGATAAACTCAATCGGATATGACCCTCTTGTATTTTGTGTTTTCGAAGTGTCGTAAAAGTCTGGCACACCATTATCGTCCATTACAATATTTTCAAGTATTGATCCAAATTTACGAGTTGTGCCGAAAATCTCTGGTTCATCCTCTGCTGATAAATCAATTAATTTTGCATAACATCCACCTTCAAAATTGAAAACTCCGTTGGAGCCCCATCCATGTTCATCGTCTCCGATTAAAGCACGCTTAGGATCTGCCGACAAAGTGGTTTTACCTGTACCTGAAAGCCCGAAGAAGACCGCAGTATTTTCCCCTGTTGTATTTGCTGAGCAATGCATCGGGAGAATGCCTTTTTTTGGCAAAATAAGATTCATAACTGAAAATATTGATTTCTTAATTTCTCCAGCATATCTTGTCCCGCCAATCAATACTTCTTTGGCTTGGAAATTTATAATAACAAAGCACTGTGAATTAAGCCCGTCTTCACTTGGATTTGCTTCAAAATTAGGCGCATGGAAGATGGTGAATTCCGGTTTATGTTGAGTCAACATTTCTTTGTCGGGCCTGATGAACATATTTCTGGCAAATGCATTGTGCCAAGCATTTTGATTAATCACTCTAATTGGTAATGACTCTGAAAAATCTGCCCCACAATATAAGTCTTGAACAAATAGGTCTTCTTGTAAGCGCAAATATTCGATTACTTTGCTTCGCATTCTATCAAATGTTTCAGCATCTGTTGATATGTTTACCTCGCCCCAATTTATGTCGTTAACAGTAGATGATTCTGATACTATGAATCGGTCATTTGGAGAGCGACCGGTTCGCTCTCCTGTTTCAGTTACTAGTGCTTTATGCGCACTAAATACTCCTTCACCCCTGCTTACTGCAAGTTCAACCAATGTTTCGGCAGGTAAGTTCCAATGGGTTTTGCCTGAGAAATTTAGGCCGTGCTCCAACAGGTCGCCACTTGGCATGCCTAACACATCGGCCATACTGAATCCTAATGAAAGACGTCTTTGTCTTTTTCGTATGAATTAATGATTTACATGGTTTCTTGAATATTTATCTAAATGTTCAAAAAGTAACTTTTGACACTCAAGCAGGGCGAGTATTGAAGAGTGGAATTAGTATAACGACATATATGTCTGGAGATAAAGATGAAGAAAATGACCCAGACAAACAAAATCCGGAGAGAGACGAGGTTATTAGAAAAAGATCTTTTTCGCGCGCTCGTGGATTAGATATTTCAACATTTATGGTTGAAGAAAAACAGATTGGCGAAAATATTTGGGAGGACAAGGATGATGTCATTGTTGAAACCGATGTTGCAATGGGAGAAATGGTTGAAATTTTCTCTGATGGAAAGGATGATTTTAAACAACCTGGCGCGATTCAAAAAGATGGTAGCGTAAACATTGCCCCTGAGGCGGATAGTGTAACTGACCTTGCGATATACGGAGAGAAACGGCTGGGCTTTGGCCTCTTGATTGCGATGATTTTCTCATGGTCTTTGATTGGAACAATCGTTGGCACCGTATTAGACCCTGTTTTTGGTGCTATCGGACTAACTACCATGGCACTTTTAGGTCTTTATCTTGGTGAGAAATGGATCCCCAATCCAAATATGCGTATTTTAGGAGTCACTTGGGTCATCATATCGATGAAATTAATCTACGGATTAATTCTTGACTTATGGCATTGGGGATGGTTGGATGACTTCTCATTTGCTAGCGAAGATAATCTTCTAGGCACCTTGTTATTGGCTGGAGTTGCACTGAATATTGCTATTGCTCAACGTCATGACGAAGATGCTATTGCGGCGCAGGCAACATTGATTCTATTGGTCGTTGGAAGTGCTGCAGGTGCCTTATATGGTGAAATTGGTGTAGCGGCAATGATTGGCCTTGGTACTATCTTATTGCACGGCCTTGCATTGACAAGAAATTCGGGGAATCTTGCAAGCATGGGGGTTGCGGTGTCTTATTTGTGGGTTGGAGTACATGCAATTTCAAATAACTGGCAGATTTTTGGATTAAAAATTCTACCTTTTGAGGATGAATTATTGTTATTCCTTTTGATGGTTGGCGTAACAGCAACCAATTCAACTATGGCAGCCAAATTTGTTGATAAAGACAATTGGTTTTCTGATGCTTTCAAATCTCTCGGACTTGGAAAGCCCGGGCTTTGGTCGGTGTCTGTTGGACTTGGGATGATTGGTGCTCTAATGGCAGTTGCAGCAAATCGTTTAGAGACTGGTTATGCGTTGGCTCAAATTGTTTTATTATTGACTGCATTTAGCGCATCTTATCTTGTTGTTCGAGGGGTTGAGTGGGTCAAGTTATTGCCTCTTATACTGTTGCCAGCGCCTTTTTTGTTGGCAATGTTATCGATCCTTGAAAGCGGAGTTTTAGATCTGACAATACCATTTGGACTGGGTCCATACAGCATTTACGCTGCTTTAACTGCTGCTTTAACTGCTTGCGCCCTTTTGCAAAATCAAACTGCTGTATCCGACCATGTTCTGTGGGCTGGGGGTTTAATGATTGTAATATTGCTGACAATACTAATCCCTGCTGAAGACGCCGGTAGCGGTGCTAGAACTCTACTTATTAGTCAAGGAATTGTGTGGATTGGTCTGGCTCAACTTTCTATGAGAAGAAATTCTCCTTCAATTGCCGGAACTGCTGTTATTGGTCCTTGGATATGGTTGCTATTCTTTGCAACCGATGTAGAAAATCGATTGGTGTCTGCAGATTACATCCCTATATCCATTGAACAATATGATTTAGCTGGGTGGATTGTTATTTTATTGTCTCAACAAATTTGGGTCAATATGCAACACGGTAAAACTGGTTTTAATCTAGCGTCACGATTAAGCGGGATGTCGGAATTAGGTGCCCGAATTAGAGATTCTGGAGTGCTACAATTATGGAATCTAAGTTTCTTGTTAGCATTATTCATTACTTGGTCTGTTACTCGGCCTGGTTCCCTGCCTGCAATAGGATTATTTGGAGTTCTAAGCATGTTGTTAATTAGTCATGCTGTAATGGTTTATTTGAACAAACACAAAGGGCGTCCGCGTTCTTTGATGACTATTTGGGGTTTAGCCGCCATCGCTTTATCTTGGAGTTATGGGCAACAGGCTATTTGGGCAATTACCCTTGTGATTTCTAGTGGTGTTTTACTTCTTGCATCTGATAAAATGAAACAATCTGGGGCAACTGATGAAGCTATGAAAAAGGCTGAAGCCTTACCAGGAGAATTATTGACATTAATGATGGGTTTACTTTCAGGATTTTTCATTATCATTGCTTTAGAACCATTGAACATGATGACTTTGGATGGGGGTGGGAATCTATTATCTGAAAAATTAAATCTTTACATATTGACTATTATCACTCTTGTTGCATTAGTACTTTATCTAAAAAGAGCCGCAACTGTCGAGAAATTATTGCCTCCAGCAATGGCGGCTGTTGGTTTACTAGTTGTTATGGCTTTAACTGCGCAAATTAAAGATTCTGGCTTAGTATTATTGGCTACAATATTTGCATTTTTGGGATCTGGGGCTTATCTTGCGTTACAGGGTGAGTTTAGAATTGAATTGAAATCTATTGCTAAGAAAGAAGAGCGCTTGCAGAGGATTGAAGAAAAGAAGGCTCGATTGAAACAATTTGTTGGCGCTCAGGACTTGGAATCTAAGCCAAGTGGTGACGATAATGAAGAGTTAAGGGGTAAATCTGCTCTAAAAATGATCGATGTTGAATTATTAGAGTTAGTTGAGAAACAAAGAAAGCGTGCTAAACGCGCTGGCACTTCGGGGCAATATGATCTAGAGTTGGGTGATATCCATCATAAGCCGGTAATTGTTATTGCTTTCCTTGTCACCACAATACTGGCTTCAACCTACATTTCATTTACCACTTCTTCAGCATTTTTAGTTCTAGCATTCTGTGTTGTAGTATCGATATTATTCATTACGTTAGCCCGGCTTAGAGCTAATGAAATTGGCTTACGATTACCAGATGTTTTTGGAATAGAATTACCAATTGCGATCTCGATGGCTGGTTTAGTATTGGTTCACGTCGCTGGCAGAATTTCCGATTCTGTTGTTGAATTGGATGATGCGAAACATTTGGCTGTGATTGCTGCGGGTCTGTGTGTTCTTGCAAGCATAGGTTTGATCGGTAGAAACGATCTTGGTTTGAGGATTCCAAACGCAGTAGAAGGTGTTGTTTATTTGCTAGTAATAGATCGTATGATATCGCTTATTATCGGAGGGGAAGTTCCAATGATGTATCAAATGGACCCATTTAGTGGTGGTTTATTTGATTGGACTTTGCCATTGATCTTTGTTGAATTGGTACTAATTATCTCAGTCTTATTGTATGATTGGGTTGAAGCACAACGAATAAATCGTGGCTTGGAAGACCATAGAGGGGCTGCCGGTAGAGCCGTTTGGGTTGTGTTTGCTGGTTTAATTTCTCTCGGATTTGCCGGAATCTTAGCGATTATTTTTGTCATCAGAAGAGGGTGGAATTGGACGCAGCCTGCTGCTGTGATGATTGCGTGGCTATTGATTCCTATTGCTTTATTTGGACTAATGTTTTGGACAATTGAGCCGCTTGGCATGGCGAGTGTTGGCATTCATAGCATAGCAACAATAACCGGCGTTTTGTCAATTATCTTTGTTGTATGGACGATCGTTTCAGATAATGGAATTTGGCTGGCTGCTGGATTATGGTCTGTTCATCTCTTGTTGATACCGGCTGGTTTTGGATGGAATGATTTGATGGTTGTGGCAATCCTCATGATGGTTTGTTCCACTACCTCATGGGTTAGCGGGATACTAACTATGCGTAAATCATGGCGTGTATTTGGCGCCGTAGACATGGTAATTTCATGGATTGTGGCTATGGTTATGTTTAGTACTGGCGCAGGAATAGAAGCTATGCTTACTGTTTTGATCGCATCATCTGTGTTGCTTGGAATTGTTACTTATCTAAATCAAACCTATGAGAAGGAGATGATTAATGGATAGTCATTTTTTCTGACAAATGTTGGCAAATTAATTCTAATGTTTCCTGCAATCCAACATTACTTCCACCATATTCTAACCTGGCTGAAACTGAAATTTTTTCTTGCGTGCCGCTGTTTCTAATGCCGATTGACAATTTTTTACCACCAAATTTCATATTTATCAAAACGAGGTTTGGCTCCCCCTCTACACTAGTCCTTTGCCAATCTTCTACAATGTTGTGCTTTGAAAGAAACTCGTTTAGCATAGATTCTATTTCATTAGATAGTTGGTTTTTTCCATCCCATTTTCTCCTATCAACTCCTTTGACTGATTGGCGAAGTTTCCACCCTGGTTTCATCAAACTTGCGTTGTCACATCCTTCAATTGCAAGTAAATATGCCATCAAAGTCATAGTGCCATCTCCAACAAGTGACCAGCTATTTATTGCTACTGGGTTGGGTGCTGGCAATACTATGTGACCTGAATCCTCAACCCCTAATATTTGAGGCATAGCATTATACTTCAGCAATTGTCTTTTGTTGTCAAAATGATTTGAAAGTTTGAATGAAAGCCAGCGATCACCTACTGCAGTCTCATAAATCCGCACCTGTTTAGCAAATCTATCAAGATTTGATGACAAAGACAAGTCTGATTCAATACTGGCTGCCATCGCCCAATCAAAACCAGAATTTGTCATACTGTTGACAATAGTATCTGCAATCCGGTCCCCATCTATTACCTGAAATCCATTGGTAGTAGATTCAATTAGTAAGCATCTATCACCATCTCCATCAAAAGCACCTGCTACAATCATACCTGGCTCGCATGCAGGTAATCTCTGCAACAACAAATGAGAAGATTGTTTTGCTTCTTCAAATGTCCACGAGTCGGTGGGTGAAAAATCTCCTGCCCCGCAATTTAGATTCAATGCGGCGGCTTGTCTACTGACCTCTACTGATTCAATTCCCCATTCAGTCAACCAATCTGCAAACCAAAGAGAAGCTGTTCCTTTAGAAGAATCAATAAACAAAGGGTTGTTAACTTTAATTGATTGCTTATTAATATCAAATCCAAGCATATCTCTCATAATGGAGACTCTTAATTCAAGCCAAGCTCGGTGTCTTGGAATTGACCATTGTTCTATCTGATATTGTTTTGAAGGTACAGAAATTGTTGATGATTGGTCTGAGTCTAAATGCATATCTTGTTGTGCTAAATCAACTGCAATTTTGGATAGTCGTTGTTCAAATTCAGGCGTTGTTTTGTAACCTTGACTATCAAAAATTTTCAATCCCGAATCCTCAACGGGGTTATGGCTTGCTGTAATCATACAACCAAACATTGCTGAGTGTGCCAACGTTGCTAAGTGCAAAGTTGGAGTCGCGCACTGGCCAATATGGATAACTTCAAATGGTGCTTTGTTTAATCCTATTGTAAGGTATTCAACCAATTTGAGATTGCCTGGACGATTATCCCATCCAATTACTACCTTTGGCTTTGATTGTATATTATTGCTAACAAGCACCCCTAGCGATTTGCCGATTATTTTCAGTAGCATGGGTGTGATGGTTCTTTTTTCTAAAATAGCGATTATTGCATCCATTGCATCTATTTTGGCTAAATCAACTAACCCACGAATGCCATCTGTACCAAACAGATTGTAAGACATATGCTTCACCTATGGATGGAGTTTTTTTGGTGCATCCCGGTTACTGTTGCATTTGGCCAAACTACACTGTCTTTGCCTAAAACTGTACCCGGATTAGTTACTGCGTTACACCCTAATTGACAATTTTCACCAAGAATCGCTCCGAATTTCCTAAGACCGCTTGGAAATCTAGATTTGCCAATTCTAAGATTGACTTCCATTCCATCATTTCTCAAATTACTCAGCTTAACTCCTGCGCCAAGATTTACTCCTGAACCTAAAATGGAGTCACCTACATAATTGAAATGGGGAGCTTTAGCGCCTGGAAGTAAAATTGAATGCTTAACTTCAGAGCAGTGGCCAACCACTGCATTTGAACAAATCCAAGAATTCTCCCTAACATATGCAGCATGGCGTATTTGGGCATCTTTGGCGATGAAGCAGGGGCCAATGAAATGTGCGCCAGGCTCAATTTGAGCGCCTAATTGTATCATTACTGGGCCTTTGGTTTCATCAATTGTAATTCCAAATAATTGTTCACTGTCAGTTGCAACTTCTTCAGCAGAGATATTATCGATCATGTTTTGGATTTGATTTTTCAAACTATTGTTTGATTTTGGATTCAAAATTTGCCATATCTGTTCATGTTCTGACAACACGGGGATATAGTCTTGGTTAATCTCAGATAAACTTGGAAATAGGACCCGATAGTTCACGTAATCTGGCCATTCCATAAACACCCCAAGTGGGCAAGTAAAATGAATCTGCCGTTCATGCTGCTAATCGATAAAGTCTCTTTCCGGTTGAATTATCAAGTTTGAAACCGACTAGATCAGAAAGATATCGAGGTATGAACAAGCCAACCTTTCTAGTGGTTAATCCGTGATTGCGCATTCTGCGCTCATTCGATAGATGATGTACAATATCTGCCGCAGAACAATCTGGAACAATAGCGATATAATCTATTATTTCTTCTTTCAATCTCTCTAATCTTGCTTCTTTCTGCGACCCTTTACCTTTCATTTTACTCATATCTTTATTTGTTTTAGGTGATATATAATCAGTTTATGGGACTTCCATGGGGTCCCGCAATTAATTATTTAATTTGCAAGATATCTTGCCACTTCATTGAAGAGCCTCGACGGAAATAATTGGTATGAAAGTCGCGTTGCGATACGTGGTTGCATCGAATCATTTTTCCTCGATTGTCGTAGCAACCAAGTCTAGTATGTACTGGTACAATAACCTCTGAGATAGAGAATTTCGGCCCTGTTGGAGTTGGTGGATTGTCGGTACATGTTTCGACTTTGCCATCCCACTGCATTGATGTTGGTGATGGGGATTGGAGGTTCGAGTCGCATTCTAGCATTATATCACCCTCGCTAGGTTTTACTGGCTTCCAATCACCCTTCCTTCCATTACTTAACCAGTCAATCATTTTCTTTATCTGATCAATTGTTGCCAGCGCCATATGAGTTAATTCCCACCATCCTTGACTTCTAGCCAATGTTATGTGATGAATTCCAGGTTGAATCATTCTAGCATCCAAAGAATCTGTATAGGTTCGACAGAGGTCTTCTATCCTTACTGTAACTACTGGCAATACACCTATATTCATTCTCGATAATTGAAATGGGTTGGCTAATTCTCCAAGCAGCAGTATTGGTTTACGATGTGAAATATCTGGTGTTGAAATCATTGCTAAATATTGAGATAAGGTTTGGCCATCAACTATTGACTGCCCGCAGATTTGTTTTACTTTTTCAATGGTGGCTTCGTTGTCTTCAACAGAAGGCAATTCCATTGGGATGAGCTCGGTTTTGTTGATTAGAAAAGACGACTTGGGTAATGGTTGAGGTGAGTTTGCCGGAGTATAGTGCCACATAGAAGATTTCATCTTCTCCATAAATAGCCCTGCAAGTCAATATTATTCAACACGCCGATTAATCGGTGTACGTGGTTTCTTGCAGACATTGTGGGCATTTGACTTTGATTGGCCTGGTTGAAGGAATCCCTAATGAAGCCCCACAACTTGGACAATTCACTGCTTGTCTGATATTTTGACGGCGTTGAGATGCTTCTGGGCTTGGATCATATTCAAATCTAAATCCACTAGATCCGGTAGTCGCAATGTTGGTGTTTTGTTGCCCTTGTATACTATTACTTGCTGAATTTGGCAGCATAGCAAGTATTTGTTGGCCGGTCATTGCGTACTTCTTACCAATATTAGTTGCTTGAATAGTTTGTTCATTGCCAGACAATCCAATAAGCAAAGTATACTCATCTGGTGAAATCACTGTCATGCTTAACGCTAATGTCTCCACATTATAGAGTATTTACTTGCTTGCTCAATAGTTGTTTGTTGATTTATATATATTTTTACAAACCTATGTTAGAAGAGTTGAAAAAAGATTGGTGCTGGCCACGAGATGAGAGGATGGGTATGGGAAACTCTAAGATGCAAAAATTTTCGCGGGAAAAGTTGGAAAAACTATCTCCTCAGGAACGTTCTAGGGCTGTGCGGGTAATCACTTGTAGAGAAACTATGACTGATGCAAATTGGGTTTTTGCAAATGATTCAGTCGCTGATGTCTTAGAAGATTTGACCGAGAATAATTGGGATCACGTATTTGTTGTCAATAAAGAGGGCGTCCCTATGGGAAGGATTCACGCAGTTGATGTGTTGAAAATTATTGCTAAGAAGAATGTTGAAAGATCGGTTGCATGGATGTTAAGTGTCCCTGCTAAACAATTGATTAATCTGCCTCCATTGACTGTCAAAACTGGAACTCCTTTACTAAAAGCAGGAGCATTAATGCTAACTCATGACTTAAACCAAATTGCCGTAGTCAACCAACAAGGAGTTTTGGTTGGTGTTGTTGGCCATAACACCATGGCAAAAAACCTGCCGAAGTTTATTCTGTGATTATATCCCCCAATATCTATCTGATTGGGCTTGCTTGGCTTGCAATGAATTCTTGATAGTTGTCGCCATCCATAATACAACAATCCAAATTATTGGATATGATAAATCCGTTAATATTTGGCCAACACTAAATTCATATGATTCGCCGTTTAGAACATTGGTAGAAATTTGTAATGCCGAATCTACAAAGGAATAAACTACCATACCAAAGATCCCCAATACGATTAGCCTTCCAGAAAAAGATCCCCGTCTAAGTCTGAGGAACATAAATCCTGCTGTAGAGGTCAAAAAGGCAATTACAATCCATGCCAGTGCAGCATGGGTAACTTCAAGCCAGAGTATTGAAGTTGAGCTATCGGCGACTAAATTTGCATATGCTCGATACCCTTCAGCCACCGCAAAGATTGCGCTAAATAATGTTGCAGTCCAAAGTAGTGATGAAAACATAGCCGCATCTGCATTTTCTCGCATTTCTTGAATTACTCTGTTGACTGTGGTTTCTATACCTGCTCCTTTACTAAAGATATACAAGCCGGTTACTAAAGGCAACGCCCCAATAACTATCCCACCTATTTCTGCCGGTAACATAATTCCTAAACCAAGTATTGCCAATACTAGACCAAATGGAATCATAATTTTCGCACGCCATTTAGGATCTTCTAAAGCCTTCACGATATAATAATAGGTTCCTTCGATGCCTTTGGATTGTTTTACTATGATTTTCTCAACGTGATCAATCCTAACCTGAGATTGTATAATGGGCAATACTGATTCATCTTCAGCACCATCGGTTACTAAAATCGCCTTATCTGGTTGAAATGATGTCACTATCTCTTCAAGTTGTGCGGCGATTGCTCGGTCAGAACGTATGCCAACTTTTTCATCTCCAGTTAAGATTGCGATTTCAACCTCATCGTCATCACTTAATGTTTCTGAAAGGTTATCGTGTTGCGAAAGTGCTCCTAAAATTGCATTTGTATCACTTTCCTCTGGGTCCGCAATTCCCAATTTCAAAGCGGCAGTCAAAACCTGTCTTCTGCCAACTACAGGCCCCCTAATTGCAGTTTTAATTCCAAGATCATTGTCTCGGTCTACTGTCAAAACTAGAGTTCGGGCCACACTAATCACCGTTGATTGTAAGTCCTATACAGTCCTACAATTCAAATCCTTCGCGCGAATTAAAGAAATATTAGTCATTTATTATTGTTCTATTTTCTGTGAGTTTTCTATTTCTTCACCCGCAATAGGTTGATCATCTTGTCTAAAATTATCTTCTACACGCTTATTTTTTGCCTTCCAGCGCTGTGTTGCTCGAATGTACTTAAGGGGATGGTCCATCCATGAAATATCACATAATTTATCATCGCCTGGTAGAACTGGGCAATTGTGGTTGAGTTTCAATTTACCACATGAAGCAGGAGTGTAAGCTCCAGCATAGACGTGGCCAACTTGGTAGGTTGTTGTTGATTCACTAAAATCAGGAGCGCCTTTGAAAAAGCCAACACATGATTCTTGTGGTAGCGCTAAAGTCGCAGACATTGCTGCTAAATACAGTCTGCCAAAATGATTGACATTGACACCATTTTGCAAATCAACTATGATTTTTCTCATGCAAGGGGGCCAATCTGATTCTTCGGCACCAACTAAGGCTATTGCTTCACTGGCCCTGTGAGCCATTAATTTACGAACCATACCCACAGGCTCAGCTAGACGCATTGCCAATTCCATATCGATATTCTGCATCTTTTCAAGTGCTTCTTTTTCGATGTGTTGTTTAATTCGCTCACGCAATAATCTAGCTAATTTTGCTGAGGATGAATATTTTTGTTCGCTAAATAGGGTCACCTCTCCTTTACTGATTCTAGTATTTGCTAAACGCCACCTTGGCCCTGTGATTTTTGGGCAAATTTCAATAAAGTCTGAAAAACCTATTTTCCATAAATTACCATCCTGAGTTTGCCTTAATTTTCTAACACTGGCATTACTTGAAAGCATATTATTAACAGATAAATCCTCTTCATGCCTAACATTAGAAATAAAAGTTCTAGCTATAAGTTCTAAATTTTCACTATCTCTTGTTAATATCTGCTCTGCTCGTGTGGCTTCCGCTTGAGCCCATCGTGAAATCAATCTTTCATCCTCTGAAGCAAATACCACTAATCTAGCATAATAAAAAGAAAATGCTTCAATTATCCGCCCCTCTTCTGTGAATATGTCTCCACCTACAACCGCCACCCCATCTTTGGATTCAATAGAATCTATCAATCTAATTCTAGCTCTTTGCCTAGCTTTTTCCATCCATTGCCCTTCAAGTAATTCATCAAGATCGATTTCGTGCTCTGATGCTAATTTTTGAATCCAACTCGATGCTTGCGGCAAGAAAGGATAGCGCGCTAAAGTCACCTCACTATTTATTTGTGGGGCAACTCTTGGAGTCGGCATGAGGTTGCGACTCTCTAAGACCCATATCAATAGCACGATGATAATGATTCATTTGGTAGAGTGGGTTGGCTAAACTGTGGCTGATATTTTTGACACTGCACTGATTGAAATTCAGTCGTCGGTTCGAGATTTTTTTGGATGGGCGTATTCCGATGACTTAGATAGTGCATTATCAGTTTCGAAATATTTTGAACAAATAGCACCTTTTGGCGTTGAAAAATGGGGTTTTGAAAATAGAAGGCGCGCTCTAAATAGTTTACAACAAAGGCTTACAAGTGCAAATAATGTGTTCATAATCGGGGCTTCTATTTCTAATAATGAATTGACCTCAAGGAACTTGTCCGATGGTGAAATTATTGCCGCAGATGGATCTGTTGGCGCTATTGGTAATCATCATAAATTGGCATGTGTAGTAACCGATTTTGATGGGCACCCCTATCTTGATGATATCGCAGAGCTAGGCGTTTGTTTTGTAACCCATGCCCACGGAGATAATCAGCAGAGATGGTTAAAATCGTTCGAAACATGGAAAGATTTTGCAAATCCACCCGAATTGATCTTATCACATCAAGTAAACGAAACAATATTTGGTATGGATAATTATGGCGGGTTTACCGATGGCGATAGAGCGGTTTGTTTAGCATTAGCACTTGGAGTTCCTGTCGAAAAAATAACCCTACTTGGTTTTTCAACTAAAAAAATCGGAGAATGGTCGGGGCAAACCAATAAAGAAAAAAAATTACAAAAATTGAATTGGATGTTCAAAATATTACAAACTGTTGGCTTATCTGAACAGATTGAAAATTAGCGATTTTTGAGGGCCTTGATTTTATCGCGCATAGATTGCCTGTGTCGGTCATCTTCTTCCCCATCATTGATATGATGTTGCAGTCTTCTGTTAAACATCTCTTTATCCCACACAAAGATTTCGCCCTTTTCATCTCCAACAACAACCCGCTGATTATTGCATATTATGGCATTGATTCTATGACAATTCATCAATGAGATTTCTTCTCCGGTTTGTAATGAGTAGACTATTAATTCTCCTTGTGTTCCTTGCCATGTAGACAGCCATAAGGTTTCCAAATCTTCAACCTCAAAACCAATACAAGAGTTAGATATATTGGTCTTTTCGAGAGTCCAGTTTATTATATGTTCTTTATTCAATGATTGAAATGCTCCTTCGGACCTAATATGGAAATTATTTTTATGACAAATTAAGATGTCCTCTATGGATTCATTATTTGTTTGTATTAGCAAGCCGTTTATATCTGATATATCCCCATTAGAGTGACCAAAAATTGGCTTACCTTGATGATTTATCCCCGAAGTAACTGGAGCTTTTGATTGCAAATTAAAGTGTCTTTCGACTCCTTTACTATTAATTGCTAGTGCCCCCTTCCTTGGGCGTCCAAGGCCAAGTATTATCTCGTCTTCGAAGGGCATTAAGGTCCACGGGCGCTCCGATAGATGTATATTCCAAATTTGTTTACCTTTAGTGTCAAAACACCAAATGGCCGAATCTAAGAAGTCATTATGTTCAATGTCATAAACCGATGAAGTAGCATAAACATAGTCATTATGGACAATTACTAAATCTGCACTTCCCTCAAGTTCTGATTGCCAAATGGTTTCACCTGTTGAATCATCCACTGCTACTAGATGAAGACCGGATGTGACAAATATTATTTCATCATTATAGGTAATGTCACCAATTCTATCGTGAAGATGATGTTTCCATTGTAAATCACCATCCCCGGACCAACAAGCCAAGGCACCGTTCCAACCGCCTGCCAAAATCGAATTTGATTGTTTAGCCGCAACTGCTGATACCGGTTCGCCCAATGAACGAGTCATCCAACATGCATTAACCATGTTCATTGTTGACCTTACAAGCCATCACATGATAATACAGTTGGGTTGTTGTTTATAGAATTGGTCAATTTATTGTTCTGCGAGGTTTGGCAATACTAAAAGTTAGGATAAATGCTACAATACTCAATAGGCAGGCAGACCAATAGTGCCCCATTGTAAAAAATGAAAGTACTGCTGCAGTTCTAAGCAAACTCACTGAACCAACTTTTAACCCCCATATTGCAAAGCCTGCAGACATTAAGGATAACCCGATAAAACCTACACCTATTGCCAAATAAATTAGCGAAGCCCCTGAATCCATGAGTGGGTGGTCCATTTGATCTGGTGAATTATCAATCTCTCTGACCACGCATTCATCACTACCATCGCTACAAGGTTGCTGTGAAAATTTATCTTCAGAAGGCATAACGAAATCGATACTTGTGAACCCTAATGGCTCAAATAATGCCGGTGGTGAAAGTAGTACTCGGTTTGAAAATTTATCTTTATATCCGGATCTATCAACGATTATGTCGACTCTGGTAATTCCCGGATCTAGTTGTCCAATTTCAAAAAATCCTTCAATGTCGGTTTCTGCAGCACTCGTATTCCAAAAATCATCTTCATACCAAGAGATGTAAACTACAGCATTAACAATGGGATCCCCTTCATCATCATACACATGGCCATTAAAAATAGCCGATTCATCTGGTGCGTTTTGAGCAAATTTAAACACAAATTCATCCGGCCTAACCAGCCCCGATTCTGGATGGGAAAAATCTAGTCCGTTCACAAATCCTAACAGACAAGTTACAAGTATCAAAATAACCACAGAGTTGCCAATTTTATTGAATTCATTAATTTCTATTGTCAATGAAGATTCAGAGGTGATGAACTTCATCTCGCCTTTTGGCTCTGCTAAACCGGTCAAACCATCGATAAAATCTGAAGATAAGTCATCAGGCTCCCCCATAAAGTTGCTAGAACTTCTTCCTACTTGACTTCAATGCGACCTAAGGATTTAGAGATTAGTTTGGCTAAAGAGTGTTCACTTATCCAAACATGCATCTCAACATCTCCTGAATTTTTTGATTTTTTACCAATCACCATTGATATTTGATAAATGTCAGCAACATAACCCTCGACGTTTCGACCTGTATTCTGATGGTTTACTATTAGTGTAACAGGTTTACCATATAACGAGGTCAGCATCTTATTTTGCAGTTGTTCAAGACCTATCTCTTGATGTACAGAAATCAGCATTGGCGCCTCATAACCATAATCGACAACCAATTGTGATTTTGCTGATAACTCCTGTTGGCTAATATTTTCTATTTTAGTTAGAACGCAAATAATTTTACGATTATGTATTGAATTAATTTCTTCTTCATTGTTAAGGTAGCGCGTATTGACTTCTCGCCTTGTGGTGGAAAGTTTTCTTTCAAATTCTGTGAAATCATCGGTTGCATCAATTAGCAGAAGTAACATTTCGCATTCAAGGGCTTCAGCGAAGGTTGCTCTAAAGGCATCCAATGTAGCATTTGGCAGGTTATCAATAAAACCAATAGTATCTGCCAGTAGAACTCTAGGGCTTGTTGCAAGTCTGCCTACTGTAGTCTCGAGTGTGGAAAATAATTTATTTTCCACCAATACATCTTTACCTGCCATCTTAAGAAAAAAGCTTGATTTGCCTGCGTTTGTATATCCAGCTATACCGACTGTAACCGCCCCGCTCCTTGTTCGTTGACGCCTGCGTTCAGCCTGAGCCTTAGCATGTTTTCTCTGCCTTTTTCTAAGGGAAGTCAATTCACGGTTGACATTTGCAATTATTGCTTGTAATGCTGTTACACCACCACCACCATATCCCGCTCTCTCACCGGTTGTTGTTTGATTGGCCAACTCTCTTAGAACTGTTCGGTCTGATTGTAAGCGAGCAATTCTTACTTGAGTCCTCGCTTCTAATGAATTTGCATGTGAGGTGAATAAAGATAATAACAATCTTACTCTATCCCATACCTCGATTTGAGTGGTGTCACTTATTGCAACTAATTGTCTTGGTGATGCATTATTGTGTATGAGCAATAAATCAATACCACTCCATGGGTGGCCTGTTACTCTTAATCTCAACTCGTCTGCGATGTCTTGTAATCTACCTTTACCAAAATATCCTTTTGCATCCTCTTTACCTGGTTGGGTTATTTTCTCAACTATTATGATGCCCATGGTTTTAACTAAGCTACAAAATTCAGCAGTATCTTCGCCCCCTCTTACCAATAGTAGTGCTTTACGGCCTTCATGGTTGGTTCTTGATTCCCCAAGGGCGACACCCGCTGAACCCGCAAGAATTTCAAAATCCTGCTCTTGCTTCGCCACACTTCGCCCAAGGGTTATCCTCATATCAGCCCACCCCTTCGAGATATCATGGCTGAATCTTATCAGGCTACAATCGAGTGGTCTGGTGATACTAATTTAGGGGCTGAATTGTTAGCCGCTGCAGCAAGACATGGTTGTATAACTGAAATGCATGAAGTTGGCGATAAAGCTAAATTGTTAATAACGGTAAATAATTCAACATTGCAAGGATTGAGGGATTCTGTCGATGAATTATTAGTCAAATTATCGGATATTGAAGAATTTTAGCTGGATTACTGTTATATTTCCCTACGACATCCTAAGGTCATGCTTAGAGACTATTTGATAAAAAGTGCTGCATGGTCAATGGTATTGATTTTTGTATTTTCAATCCCCTTTGAAATGGTAAATAATAATCAAAAAATGCTGGATGATGCTGCGTTAGAGAGTGAAAATGATGAGATGTTAACCGGCTCAAATAGTCCCAGTATTGCTGTTAATGTCCCGCAAGTTCACCATTACTATCGTGGTGGGACTTGGGCATATATTGGTGCTGCTGATTTAACTGTTGGAGAATCTTACGAGATAAATTGGGAACTCTCATCAACCTCTGGACGTATAATTGATTATGACACTCACTCGTGGACACAAAATTCGGGAACTACTTACAATGGTTTGTCAACCAACGGAATTGAATTTTCCGATCCACCATTAGATTTAGGTGACTATTGTATGACTGGTGAATTATACTTGCCAAATCGGGCAGTTGTGGCTGATAGTGATACTTTTTGTTTCACAATCAGTTATTCGGGAGATTTGTATATCTTTGGAGAAAACCAGAATGGTGATTATGACTTTTACTTCGGGGATACTATCGACGTCGTGATTGTAGGAAGTCAATTAGCATCAAATGTGACTTACTTTGCTAACTATAGCATTACCAACGATGATGGATATGAGATCTATAGTGGAACTACTAGTAATTGGACTAATATCGCTCCTCCGGCTGCGGGATGGTACTATAATGAGTCAATGATTACACTCAATCGCCTAGATGTGGGGAATTATTTGGTTAATGCCGAACTATTCGTCTCTGATGGTACGAGTTTGGGTATTGAAAATTATTATTTTTCGATTATTCCCCCGCTGGTGCCCACTGGTAATCTTTCATTAAATACAGAACCAAAATTTAGAGACTCTGTCTATTATGTTGGAGATGTCATAGAAATTGAAATGATCGCTGATAATTTAATTGAAGAGAATTACCAAGTAAATTGGAAGTTAGTATATGAAGATGAGTTTGAAATTATGGTTGGTTCGGAAGAAATTGAATATTGGAATTCACCATACTGGACAGATGATATTATGTTAGTTGATAGTCAAACTGTTCAGCGTTTTAATCAAGCAGGTGATTTTGCCGAAGGTAACTATTGTCTAGATGCAAATTTAACATTATCTGAAACACAAGAAGTAGTCGATAATTCTAGTTCATGTTTTGAAATTGTTGCGGTTGGAGATGTAACAATAGAATTGGAATACGGAGAAAATGTTCTAGTAGGCAGATGTGATGATTTTCCGGACATTGAAGACCAAGAAACTTGTGAAAATTCTGGTGGCTCTTGGCAAGAATGGGAATGGGGCTGGTTAGAAAAGACCGAATATATTATTGGTGAAGATATTCAATGGAACATCAACATTGACAATTTGAGTTATACTGACTATGAATTATCTTGGGCAGTGTATAACATCACTAATGAGGTATTGGCATTTGATTCATTTGTCTTTAGTATGAATGATTACATCTCTCCAATTGAAGTTTCAAACTATGATTTACAGTGTGATTTAACAGACCCAACAAATAGTGAGTGCTGGCATTGGAGTGATTTCTTAAGTGGTGGTGGCGAATTTTTGGATTCAGGAGATTACTGTTTTGTAGTAACACTGACTTTGGCTGATGGTGGTGATTTCTCATCTTCTGATCAAGTATGTCACGAAGTTTACGCAACCGGTGATATTTACATTGAGCTGACTGAAGAAGAACCGATGATGGTTGGTGGCTGCCCTGATGCGCCATGGGTTTCAGAACAATGGGAATGTGAAGGAATTGGCTATGATTGGGTTGAA
>MDSV01164848.1_pt1 | contig 59559 bp, 55 predicted proteins | sample 810851 | NCBI WGS metagenome assembly MDSV01 (sample SAMN05326640, study PRJNA326480) | marine metagenome | isolation source: seawater | place: Atlantic Ocean: North East | collected 2012
CTCAAGCAATTATGACTGTTATATTTGCATATCTTGGAGTTCGTTTAACTTACTTCGTTTATTTTAAAAATAACTAATTGTTAGTTAAGTAATTCATTTGACCCACAAAGGAAGTCCCAGATTTAAATCTTGTTGGTCACATAAGAGTTTTTTCAATTTTATAAAATTAAATTTTGAATCAAACTCGAAACAAAAAGATATTTTGAAAGTTAAAAATTAGCCAGTCAAGGTTATTGAGTATATAACTTAAACTTAAGTCAAAAGACGGGGAACAACAATGTTCTACTCTAAAAAGAACCGGATAAATAATTAAGAGGTAATAACTTTTATTTACAATTATTTCTTTTTCACTAAGTAGATACACTGCTAAAAAGCAGATAAACATTATAAAGATCCACCTACCCCAGTCAATAGCTACTACAAAGAGAGGGATAAATGAAATCCCAATGGCAGTATACGGGATGATTAAATTTTTAAAATTCTTATCAAATAAAAAAGGAATTAAAGATAAAAGAAAAAGAAATATGTATAAATAGTATTCTTCCCTTCTTTCATTGATAATAAAATTTTGTGAAATTAAAAGATTTGCATTTAGATCCCACACTAGATAATCGAAAGATCCATGACCACACAAATTAAAGAGGTCCATATCTCTTAAATCATTACATATACTGTCTCTAATTTCATACAATTCTTGTTCGCTATTTGAAAAGAAATTTATTACAAAAATAAATAATATGCTTGGGATAACGAAAATTAAGTAATCAATTAAAGAACTCGATTTATAAAATTTATAAATTATAAATAATATTGTTGTTAAGAAAAAAATATTTACTGAGTGAGAAAACAAACCTAAAGTATAAATAATTGATGAAATGATTATTGGAACTTTATAATATCTTTTTGTTGTAAAACTTGTCAATATAAATAAGGCAAGAATACCTATTATTTCTTTCCTAAATCCGCCTTGAGAGTCATAAATTGGAAATAAAAAAATGGTTGGTGAAAAGATTAAAATGTAACTTATAAAATTTTGTTTGTTGGAATTAAAAGTTTTATTTAAGAAAAAAAATATCAAAATATAAATTGTGATCAGTGTGCCTGAGATTATATCGAGAAGAAGATCTGGATTTTTAGTAACATACATAAAAATAGTCCCTGGTAAACCTCTTTTTACAAAACCGTAGTTATAATTTATCAACCAGTCAGAAGTTAAAAAAGTATGTCCTTTATTATTATTTAAAAAAATAAAGTATTTGAATAATGGGTAATAAATCACAATAAGAAGAACAAATATTTTATTATTTTTTAAATAATTACTAACCATGATTTATTTATTTTAACGATTAATAAAGTAAATTTTATATAAGTACAAATCTTATTGATTGAGTACAAAACAATATTTGCTTATAATTATTTAAATTATGGTAAAAAGACATCTTAAATATCTTGAAGAAGAGTCTATTTCAATTATTAGAGATACCTACAAAGACGCAGAAAATCCTATTGTTTTGTATTCTATTGGAAAGGATTCAAGTGTATTATTAAATCTATTTTTAAAAGCTTTTTACCCAATAAAAGTTCCGGTAAAGTTCCTTCATATTGACACAGGTTGGAAGTTCAAGGAAATGATTCAATTTAGGGATAAACTATTCAATTCAAATTTAATTGATGGCCTTGTTTATAAAAACAAAGAAGGAATGAAAAAAAACATTAATCCTTTTAATCATGAAAATTATACAGACATAATGAAAACACATGCTCTTCGTGAAGCTTTAAATAAAGAAAAGTATGATTTTGTTTATGGTGGTGCAAGAAGAGATGAAGAATCAAGCAGGTCTAAAGAAAGGATATTGTCCATTAGAGATAAGAATCAAAGATGGGATCCAAAGAATCAAAAAATCGAACCCTGGCTTCTTTTCAATACTCTTAAATATTCTGAGGAGTCATTTAGGGTTTTCCCATTATCAAACTGGACAGAATTGAATATTTGGGAATATATTGAACAAGAAAAACTCAAAATTGTAAACTTATATTTTTCAAAAAAGAGAAAAGTTGTCCATAGAAATGATCAATTATTTCTTTTAGATGATGAGAGATTCAAACTAGAAAAGGATGATAAGTTAACATATAAAAATGTTAGGTTTAGAACCCTTGGTTGCTATCCTCTTACAGCTGGAATAGAGAGTACCGCGAAAAACGTTTCAGAGATAATAAAAGAAATTAAGAATTCTAATTTTTCTGAAAGATATGGAAGGGTAATTGATTATGACAAAGTTGGAAGTATGGAAATAAAAAAACGTGAAGGTTATTTTTAATGGATATTGTAAATGTTATGACATGTGGAAGTGTTGACGATGGAAAGTCTACACTTTTAGGAAGATTAATTTTTGAAACAGACAATCTTCTTGTCGATCAATCTGAATATTTAAATAAATTAAATAAAAAATATAAAAAGAAAAATTTAGATATTGACTATTCACTTTTACTTGACGGTTTAATCGATGAAAGGCAACAGGGTATTACGATAGATATAGCATTTAAATACTTTAGCCTAAAAAATAAACAATTTATTTTAATTGATTCCCCTGGGCACAAGGAATTTACACAAAATGTTGCCAATGCAGCGACCTTTGCGGATGTCGCTCTCATACTATTAGATATTACTAAAGGTATTACGAACCAAACTAAAAAACATATAGATATCATCAACATGTTTCCAAATATAAAAAATATTGTTTTTTGTATAAATAAAATGGATAAAGTTAATTATTCAAAAACAAAGTTTAATAAATTAAAAGAAGAACTTTCAGAATACAATGTTAAAAAAGATTATAGATATGACTTAATAATCCCTATTTCAGCAAAAAATGGTGAAAACATCACAAAAAAATCAAAAAAAATTAACTTTTACAAAAATAAAACAATATACGAATATTTAAATACAATAGATGTCTCTAACTCAAGAAAAAGTAGCGGAGGATCAATTGTAAAGTTCATCTCGAATTCTTCAGGTAAAAGAATTTATCATACAGAAAATATAGATGTTAATTATAAAAAAGGTGACAAACTTCGAAACACTACAACAAATGAAATAACATCCGTCAAGAAAATATATTCAACTTCACAACAAATTAACTCAATATCAAATAATAGAAATTCTTCAATAGAGCTTGCAAGAGATATATACGTAAATTCTGGTGATGTTTTAATAAAAGATAATAAAAAATTTGTTATATCAGATTCATTTAAATCTACAATTTTCTGGACTTCAAAAAATAAACTTCTTTTAAACAAATACTATATTTTTAAATTTCGAAACAAAATTATTTCAGGTTTTATCTCAAAATCGGATAAAAAGGAAACCAAAAGAAACGATATATCAAGTGTACAAATAGAACTTCACGAAAAAAATTATTTAAAAACAATAAATGAAAATTATTACTTTTCTCAATTCATTTGTATAGATCCAGATACAAATGAAACTGTTGGTTTTGGAAACATAAATCAGCACATTGATAAAGGAAAGTACGTAAAATTTCAAAATCTACAACAAACTAATTCAAAAATAGATAACTTGAAATGCTTATGGTTTACAGGACTACCCTCTTCTGGAAAAAGCACAATTGCACAGCATCTGGGAGAAAAGCTAGGAAAAAATGGGTTAAATTATTATATAATTGATGGAGATAATATCAGGAGTACGTTAAATAAAGATCTTGGATTCACACAAGAAGAAAGGATCGAAAATAATCGAAGAATAGCACATTTAGCAAAAATAATTTTTGATGCAGGATTATTTCCAATCGTTACCACTATTTCACCAAATAATTCATCTAGATTGTTTGCAAAAAGTCTATTCGATAAAAATTCATTTAAATTAATTTATGTTAAAGCTTCGTTAAACGAGTGCATCAAAAGAGACCCCAAAGGGCTATATAAAGATAAAACCAAATATGTTAAGAATATTACGGGTGTTCATCAAAATTACGATATACCAAAAAATCCAGATATTGAAATTAATACTGAAGAATTATCAATTAAGCAAAGTGTAAATAAATTATGGAAATATTTGAATGTTAAATAAGTTATGAGAACACTTAAGCTATATATTAAAAAAATACTCAAGTTGTTTGGTATTAATTTTTACACAAAAAAGCAAAAAAGAGTTTTAGGAAAGAAAATACAACCACATAAATCTAAATTCGATTCTGTCTTTTTGTTCACAACTCATAAATGTGCTAGTAATTTTATTTCAAAAATGTTAATCAATATAGAAAATGAAACAGATTACATTCATTATGACTATGGTTATCTTGTTGGCGGCTTTGTTGATAAACTTGGGATTACCGGTGACTATGAAACATATATAAACTCAAATCATGAAAATTTATTTTCAGAAAAAGGAGAAATATATGGCCCTCAAAGAAAGCCACTAAATTTTTCAGGTATAGAGAATTATAAAAAAATATTTTTTTTAAGAGATCCAAGAGATGTTTTAGTATCAGCATATTACTCTTTTGGTAAAACTCACAAGATTCCTGATCAAAAGAAAATAAAGGATAGATTTTTGAAAGAAAGGGATAGAATAAATAAAATATCAATTGACGAATATGCAATTGAGCAAGCTGAACAATGGTTGTTACCCATATATAAGAATTATGAATTACATCACAGATCAGAAAGCAACTCAATATATCTGAGTTATGACAATTATAAAGACAATACGGTATTTTTTTTAGAAGAAATGTTTGATTTTTTAAAAATAAGTTTGCCTAATTTAGCGATTGCTCTTTCAAAAGACGCAAAGGCAATTCAAAATAGCATTAATCATGATTCACATCAACGTTCTGGAAAAAGTAATCAATGGAAAACAGAGTTAACTTTAGAAACTCAAAAAAAAATAAATATAGTACTAAAAGACTCACTCAAATATTGGGGTTTCTCAAAAGATTAATTTATTTATCTTTTCATTAAATCGAATATACTTGAATGAAATGTTAAGTATTTTAATTCCTTGTTACAACGAAGAAATAAATATTTTTAAAAATACGGATAAATTAATTATTTGGGCTAATAGTAAAAGTTATAAGGTTGAAATTAATTTAATAAACAATGCCTCAACAGATTCTACTTTAGAAATATTAAAAAAACTTGAATCCAATCCTAATGTAAATATCTTTAATGAAAATAAGAAGGGTAAAGGCTATGCAGTTAAAACTGGTCTATTGAATAGTAATTTTAAAAATATATTAATTCTTGATGCTGATCTTTCGACCGGAATAGAACAATTTAATGATGACTGGTTAAATCATGATAGTCAATTGCTTTTAGGTTCCCGGGCAATCGGAAATGAACTTTACACCCCTTTATTTAGAAAAATTTCAGGAAAAGTATTGAACTTTTTAATTCGAAAAATATTTGATTTAAACATTAAAGATACACAATGTGGTTTCAAATTTGTTTCATCAAATAGAATATCTAAAATTGCTGAAAATATTTCAATAGGTGGATTTATGTATGATTTAGATTTAATTCTTTCTTCAAAAAAAGAAAATTTAAAAATTGTCGAGTTTCCTGTAGTATACAAATTTGATAAAAATTCTTCTGTATCAATGTTTAAAGACCCTTTTTTAATGTTGTTTGATTTATTTAGCCTAAAAATAAAATATAATATCAAACAAAATTAATTCCTTAAATAAGCGGTTCTACATTCAGAACTAATAAGCTCCTCTTTACATTCTGGGATTGTATTACCAAAAGTTCCAGATGTTTCTTTTTCATGAAATGGAGTTGCAATATCAAATAATAAAACAAAAATTAAAATCACTTTTGATAAATTATATTTAGAAAAATTGATAGTAAAGATAATTAGAAAAAATAAAAACCAAATTAATAATTTGTTATTTTCGATAAGAATTCCAACAATTGAATAAAGAACAACTATATCAAATTTATTTTTAATTAAATTGCTTGAAATCAAGTAGGCAGAAATAATAATTATTGGAACAATATAATGCTGTGTATGTCTCATCCATTTAGTTGTATTTAGAAACCAAAACCATAAATAAATGAAGGATATGGAAGAAATTAAAGGTAACGTAATTACACCAAACTTTTCATCTATCTTTTCTTTGTTCTTAAATAAAACATATATAAATAGTATCGGAATAAAAATCAGTCTAGATTTATCATAAGTGTTCCAACTGGAGTATTCAGATGAGTTTAAATTAATTAAAAAATTTTGAACGAAACCAGCAGCTTCACTCGAAACACCTGAGCTTTGATGGTTTGTTATAAAAAGGAACTGGTCGTTCAAATAATCTAAAGCATTGCCCTTGCTGTATTTGAGATTTACAAGTAATAACCAAGGTGTATAGGTTAATAAGAATATTATAAAATCCTTTAAAATATTCTTGACATTTTTTTCTTTTAAAATTACAAAAAAGTAAAAACCACCAAATAATACTAAATTCAAAATTTTTCCATAAAAAATTGATAAACAAAATAGAACTAAAGAAAGTTTTCTAAATCTATAAAACAGAATGACAGCATTTACAAATAATATTGAAGATGGTATTTCCCCAATTGAGTATAAGGATCCTTGCCACCATGGAATTAAAATAAGGGAGAATCCAGAAAATAGAATTAAAAAATTTTTTTCTAATTTAAATACTTTAATAATTATTACTAAAAATATTAATTGAAGAATATATACCCATAAAAAATTTGCCATTCTTGCGATAACTAAATTCTCAGTTGATATCCATCCAATTACACTTCCTAATGATGAAATAGGGCCAGAAGTAATCTCAACACTATAGTTGCCACCTAAAAAATCACCTGCATTGAAATTCAAGTGTTTAAAAAAATTAACATTGGATGTTAGGGTAATATATTCATCAATAAAACTTGGGATTCTTAAAGATTTAGTTTTTACATAATCATACAAATAAAAAAATTGGGTAAAAAATAATAAGATAGAAATAAAATTTATGATTCTATTTTTAGATTTGAAACTAAAATTTTTAAAAATCCAGATATTTTCTTTTAGATTTATTAAAAACTTTTGTAATAATCCTTTTTTAATGAGAATGTAAGTTATTAATGTACCTATAAAGATTAAAAAAATAGGTATTAATATATCAAATATTGTTAACTTATCTGGTTCAAACCCAAGTTCAACATAGTAAAAACATTCAGTAAAGGAATTTACGGTTGCTGCCCTTCCAAAAAAATCATATAAGTTTATAGGATTGAAATTTGGATCTGCTGTAAATACATAAGATGAATCATTTGGATTAACTTTAACAAAACCATCTGGTATAGCTCCACAAATTTTTGTGATTATATTTATGTCCATAAAATAATAACAATACTACAAATCAAATGTTCATTAACTTAAATGAAAAATTTGTTTTATTTATATAAAATGATTGATATTGGACTATTTAAACTTCTTTACAAGTAACAAATTTATCATAGTTTCTTTGTTTTACGTTTTATCAACTTTCATTGTTACATTAGGAAAATTATTTTTTGATTTACTAATAACCAAAAATAAAGAATTAAGTAATTACAATATTTATTTAAGTTTTGTTCCAATAGTTGGTCTATTTATTTTTGGAAATATTTTAGTGGGTTTGAATTTTTTTATAAATTTGAATTCTCAATTTGTAGTGATTTTTTTGCTAACAATATTTATAATTGCTTTTTTTAAAAATTTTAAAATTATAAGGAATTTCTATATTTTTTATTTTAATATTACAGTCCTTCTTATTAGTTCTACGAATATTGGTATTAGTAAAGATGCAAGCCTTTATCATTTACAAAATCAAGCATGGATTAGAGACGAAAAAATTGTTTTTGGCTTATCAAATTTAAATCCTTATATTGGATATTCATCAATAATGGAATATATCAACTCTTTATTTTGGATGAGTAATAATTATATTTTTGTTCATCTTGTAAGCCTCATAGTTTTTGGGTCGTTATTTGAAATAGTTTTTAAATTAATAAATGCAAGTTCATCGTACCTAAATAATTTAGGGTACATTTTTTTGGTTGTCGGCTTTTTCGACAATATCGGATTCGCTGGAGGAAGGAACGGATTTATATTTATACAAGAAACATTTAAATATGATCACATATTTGCCGTAATTTCTTTGGCGATAATTTTATTATTTTTTATCTTAATAAAATCAAAAGATGATAAATCTGGGTTGAACTTATTATTTTTATGTATAGTTTTTGGATTGCAAATCAGATTTATAGGACATTTGTTTTTTGGTCTAGTAATATCCTTGTTGTTTGTAAATAAATACAAAATAGATTTCAAAAAAAATATTTATTTGTTTGTATTTTACGTATTATTTTCTCTAAAAAATTTGTTAATTTCAAGTTGCTTATGGTTTCCAGTTAAATATACCTGCCTAAATTTTTTGCCATGGAATCAACCATATCAGGCTGAATATATTTCAAAATTGATATTGAACACAAATAAGCTTCCAAACTCGTCTGCAACAGACATTATTAATTTTAATTTATTTATTAAACAATTTTTTAATTCACAATCTTCTTATATTCTTAACTTCTGTTTAACGATTTCATTTTTGCTATTAATCTTCATATTTTTTTCCAAAAAGATAAATTTAAACTATCAGCAAATTTTTCTATTTGCATTAATTATTTTCACTTGGATTAATTTAGGACCAACTTATAGATTTGGCGTTCCTTTTTTATTAACTAGCTATTATGTTTTAACTTATAATGCTGCATTTGAAACAAGAATTACGAGTGTTTTTTTAAAAAGAAAAATACTACCTATTCTTGCATATTTTTTAGTAATAGTTTCGCTTTTACGTATTGATTCAATAATTGAATTACAGAATTTTAATAATATCAATTTAAGTGTGGAAGAAAAAGAGCTTGTTTTTTATGAGGATGAAAATGGTTGGAATAGACATCAGACTGAAAGTGGAAACTATCTTTGTAGTGATTACAGATTTTGCTCTATACTTAACAATTCTTTTCAGTCAAAGATACCATTTCTAAATTATAGGTATTATGAATCTCTCGACAAAAATTACTATAAAAATATTTTACAAAAGTAAGATTCGTAGTTTCTAAAAAAGGTTCTCTTCTTTCGCTTTTTCGATCCATGGAATGACAATATCCAGCATTTCATCAATTGTTGTGACAGCTTCATAATCAAGAAGTTCTTTAGCTTTATCAGTTGAAGGAATTCTTTTTTGTACATCATATTGAAACGGATCAACCAATTCATATTTGAATTCTTCTTTTGGTCTAATTTTTTTCCAAATAATTTCAGCTAATTCGATTACTGTTGTTGATTCTGAAGTTGATAGGTTAAAATCTTCATTTTTTGCATTTGGATGTTCTAGTAATAAACAAACTCCTTTTGCCAAGTCTTCACCATATGTATAGTGCCTTACCTGATTGCCTGAACCTAAAATTTCTATTGAATCTTTTCTCTCTAAAGTTTTTAAAATTAAATCTGGTACAACATGGCTTAAAGCAAGCTTTGAACTACTCTCGCTTAAAGACTTTTCTGTTTTTGTTTTGACCTCACCAATACCAACACAATTAAAGGGTCTTGCTATTGAATATTCTAGGCCATATTGTGAGTATGCTGATCTAGCGAAATATTCTACAGCTAGTTTTTGAAATCCGTACGAACTTATTGGTGGGGGAATATTGAATAGGTCACTTTCTTTAGTTGGAAAAATATCTGATGATTCGAAAACCATAGAAGAACTTAAATAAACTACTCTTTTTAAATTATAATTTTGATAACAGTCAATAGCTACATCTGTTGTAGTTGAAATAATTTTTTCATTTTCACTTAAAAGATCATATTCAAACTCATGAAAATAAGATATGCCACCAATCATTGCAGCTCCAGCAATTAAATAGTCGCAATCTGACATAATCTCTTTTAGAAGTATTTTATTTTTTACATCATCATTAAAAAATTTATAATTTTTATTTTCAGAATGATTTCGAATTACATTTCCATACTTTGAGAGATTATCAATACCGTAAACAAAATATCCTAAATCTAAAAGTTCCTTGACGATATAACCACCAATGAAACCCTCTGAACCCGTAAGTAAAACTTTTTTCATAATATTTCGCTAAATGTAAATTATAGCTTTATACAAAATTAGTTAATGAATTTTAAAATCATTAAATTTTTAATGTTGATATTCTAAAATTCAAATATGAAATTTAATAAATTTAACTTCTACCATTACATTGTTTTTCTCTACGGATATTTTTTATTTAGTTTTTTTAATTTAAAAATATTTAATTCAGAAGATAATAATAAAGCAATAATTCTTTATGGTCATAAATTCTATGGAAATTTAAAAAGTTTATATGAAGCGACAAGTGAAAATTATAAATGTTACTTTCTGACTTTAGATTATCAAAATTTTAAAAAACTTAAATCTAAAAATATAAACGTATTGTATGGACTATCTTCTAAACATTTAAAAATTGTTATAAATTCAAAAATATTTATAACAGATCATGGTATGCATTATTTCAAGAAATTTTTAGAAAATGATGACAAGATAGTTATTGATGTAAATCATGGAATTCCTTTTCAAAGGTGGGATGAAAAAATAATGAGTCAATGGAATAACTTTGATGAAGTCTGGCTCTTGTCAGAAATGCATAAAAAAATATACGTTGACATATTTAAGCACAAAAATAAAGAGAACTTATATGTTACTGGTTATGGGAGGTTGGATTACATTAAGCAATTTAATAACAGTTCAAACAAAAATATTATTATTAAAGATCTAAAAGAAAAATTAAATTTGCCAACAAATAAAAAAACAATCCTTTACGCACCTACCTGGATACATGATAAAAATTTAGTTAAAAATAACTTTATGAGTCCAAAGAATTTTGATTTTTTAAACTATCTTGATGGCATTGCTAATGAGTTAGATTTGAATATTATTTTTAGACCTCATTTAAATACCAAATTTACAAAAAGATTTAAGAATAATCTAAATCAATTAAGAAATATATTTTATATGCCTCAAGAAAGTTTTGATAATGTAGAAGATTTTTTAATTATTTCAGATATTCTTTTAACCGACTATTCATCAATCTCTTTAGACTATATTTTACTTAAAAGACCTGTTTTATTTTTAAACACTCCTTACTCCTTTAATTCAGGTATTTTTAATGATAAATTTATGAGATTTGGCAAAAAAATAGACAAAGACGAAATTGGTTCAATAATGAAAAAATATCTGAATAATTCGTCTGATTATTTTTTAGATTGCCCACAACATATGAAAACACTCAGCGAACTTCATGAAGATATAGAATCTACAGCAAAAGATAATTATTTAAAAAGAGTTAGCAAATTTTTCTAAGTGAAATCCTTTAAAATAACTTGGATCAAAACTAGAGTTCCAAGAATCCATTAATCTGTAACCTTCAAATGACTTTAAAAACTCTTCTTGATTCAATATGTGAATAGGATATGTTACTTCTTCTTCATAGTAATTGTCATTTAGTTGTACATAAATTTGAGATTCTTCATCACCCAGAGGGTGCCTATCTATATAAATATGTTTAGGCGAAAAAGCTAATATCTTATCAATTGTCTCTTTCCAATTTTCGATATACTGAAGAGTACTCGATAATATAACGACATCAATAGAATTTATATCTATTAAAGATTCAAAATAATTAATTTCCAAGTTAAAAGTTTTTTTTAGTTCATTCCCCTTTAAAAAAAATTTTTTTTGCTCTAATACTAAAAAATTTACATTTTTTTTATGAAAAAAATCCATATAGTTTATATAAAGACTTCCTAAACCTCCACCAAAATCTAAAAGGGATTTATTATCTAAATCAATTTCTTTTAACTTATCCAATAATTTATTTTCTTGGGGTAATTCATCAAAATTAGTTCCATCCCTTTCATATTTACACACCCCATTTAGAACATTCAAAATAGCATTTTCAACTTTTTTTAATACAGCATCTGAATCATACCCTACTGATACTGACATTGCTTCATCCCAACTGCTGTAAGGACCTGAGTATTGTAAATGATTTGATGATTTAAAATATTTTTTTGCTGATTTACTTAATTTTTCAAACATGTTTAGAGTCTATTGATTTATAAATATTAATTGAAAATAAAAGAATTTTAAATAGCAATTTGTTTTAAAAACTTTATAAAATTTAAAAGTGATTAATTATCTAAAATATCTATACATTTTTAAAATAAAAAATAAAATTTTAAATTTATTTTGGAAAACAATTTCATATATTTACTTTCACAAGAAGGAAGCGAGAATTAGCGAATTAATAGATGAAAATAGAAGATATTTAGAAAATCAGGGTGAGTTGATTACAAAAAAAGAATATATTAAAAATAATTATGGGATATTGGAAAAAAAATTAGAATATATAAATAAACCAATACACAATAGACTATGTAATTTTGATTTAATTGTATTTTTAACAAATAGTATTCAAAAAGAGAAAATAAATTATCTTGAAATCGGCGCTTCCGTTCTAAAAACATTTATGATTGTAGAAAATAATTTAAAAGATTCTAAATTAATTGCTTTTGATATAAATCCAATAATTTCAAAACATGAAAATAAATTTGACCATCGGCACTCTAAAAATAGTAACTTTAGATTTTCTAATGGACTAAAAAATAAATTATTTTATTTTAAAGGAGATTTATTAGATGAAAATGACACTACGGAGTTTAATAAACTAGTTACAGAAAATTACGATTTTATATTCTCAGATGCACTTCATACGCAATACGGTGTTGAGACAGAATATTATTCAATAATAAAAAACAAATTGAATGATGAGTTTTTCATTTACTACGATGATTTAGATATTAAATGGGATTCTTTCGGTGTGGAAAGAGGTGTTGTTAATATATTTAATGACCTTAAAAAAGAAAAAACGAATGTAAATCTTTATACTTTCTGGATACATGGTTGGATTGGGCAACATGAAAATTTTCACAAAAATGCCATTATTACAAATATTGATTTAACCCATTTGATCAAAAAATACAGATTAAATCTACCTTTCTTAAAAAAATATTAAATTTTAAAAATGAAACAATATAATTCATTGAAGATGTACTTAAAATTATCCTTACCTAAGAAGATTCTCTTTACCATTTTTTTTGTGATTTTGTTTTGTATTTTGATTTATAATATTCTACACTACGATCCAATATTAGGATACGATGCAGAAGCACATTATTCTTATATTGATACTTTCGCAAGATATCTACCAAGGTCAATTCATTTGCCAACAGAAGCAGAAAGTAGAGAATTTTTTAGCCCTCCTTTACCATATTTATTTCCATCAGTTATCCAAGTTTTATGTAGAAATATTTCTTCAAGCGATAACTTGTTAAATTATTGTCAACCTATATATGGAAAATATACTCAAATATTTCAAAATATTTTATTTCTTTTTTCTATTTTTATAAATTTAAGAACTTTATCAAGGTTTAAATCTAATAAATCACTTAATTTATGTTTTTTAATATTCACGATGCTGATAGCTGTAAATTATAGAACGGTATCAATAATCAAAGGAGAAATTTATATTTTATTTTTTCTAAGTCTGATGATAAATATTTTTTCTTCTATTGAAATCAAAAATTTTGAATATGAGACAAAAGATATTCTTAAGTTTGGATTTGTTATTGGTTGCCTTGCTTTAACAAGGCAATGGGTCTTTTTGATTTTTCCTGCGTTTATTCTTATTTATTTAAAAATGAAAAGCAATAGAAAAAATTATTTCCAATTTATTTCTTTTTCTTTTTTAATTGGTTTTATTTTATCTGGGTGGTTCTATATTTCTAATTTATTAAGATACGGATCATTAACAGCATTCAATACAAAAAGAAATACGAATATTTCAAGTTATGAATTAATTGATTATATTTCGTTTAATAATATTAATGAATTTTTGTTCACTAACCCAATTAGGCCACATTTTAATAAACAATTTTTTCCAATATTTTATTCGGATACCTGGGGAGATTACTGGGGATACTTTAGTTTCACGAGTAGATTTTTAGATATTGGAAGAGAACAATTAACAATAGGTTCTTACTTAGGAAGAGTAAATGCTGTTAGTGTAGTGTCAACAATCATAATTTTGTTTTTTTATATTAGAACAATCAGATCTCACAAAAGTAGCTGGACAATTGTTTTATTAAATTATGGAGTAATGCTCTCAATAATTGGTTATTTCATATGGGTTATTTTGTATCAAACAGGTTCGCAGGGGGATACAATCAAAGCAACTTATATGACTCAAATGATAAATTTAGTTGTTTTCATATCAGCAATTTCAATTGAAAATTTAAAAAACAAAAAAAGTTACTTTAGTTTGATTTTGATATTTGGAATAATTTTAGTACATAATTTTCAGTCGTACTTGTCACACTTCCCTATGTTTTACCCTTAAGTTATTTTTTTGTGACTATTCTTTTTCCAGATTGGATCATTACTGTATAATGCTCCTGATAATCAAAATCTTCTATATTGTGAGTACAGTTGATTACAGTAATTTTCTTTTGTTTAAGGATGTCTTTGATATGACTTTTTGATTCAACATCAATATTTGATGTGGATTCATCTAAAAGTAATAATTTTGTATCATTTAGCAATGATCTCATAAAAGAAATTTTTTGTAATTGTCCTGAAGAGAGGCTTTTATTGTTGACTTGAAATTCTAAAGATATTTTATCGTTTCCAAAAAAGTTAAACTCATCGATTATTTCATACAACTCACGATCATCAATTTTTTTATTATTCCCGTAAAGTAAATTATCTTTTATTGTCCCATCAAAAACCAATGGAGTTACACCTACATACCCAATATTTGAAGTTTTGACTGAAACTAAACCTTTTGATGATGTGTAAAGTCCAGCAACTAAACCCAGTAAAGTGCTTTTTCCAGACCCATTAGGACCTGTGACAACAGTTTGGATCCCTTCTTTAAATTCAACATTTAAATCTTTGAAGATCTCATCTTCTGAATTAAAGTATCTAAAGTTTACGTTATTAAAAACAACCATATTATTAATTTTGTTGTCTATAAGATAATTTTTCTTGTCAAAATCTTCATTTACCCTATTGAACTTATAAAGTTCCTCAACATACACGCTTGAATTAAACAATAAGCCTATTCCATTATTCATTAGTCCCAGAGATTGAAACAATCTTATTAAAATAGCTATAAATTCGAGAGAAATTTGTTGGGATAAATCAAAAGATACAAGAACTATTGAAAGAATAAATATTGTGAACATGCTAGGAAATATACTGTTCAGGCCACCAAAAACATTGTTGTATTTATCAGCGTTGATATATTTTTTTGTTTTATCTTTAAAGCGTTCTAATTCATTGTCTATTGTCGATAGTATTTTAATTATAAAAAGATTATCAACAATCCTTTCAATTAGTTTATTTAAATTTTGGTTTTCAACAAAAGAAGTGTGCTGATAATTTTTTCCTTTTGTTACAAAGTATTTTGTGGGTCCAATAATAAAAATTCCTCCAACTATAAAAATTATGAAAAGATTTGGTTTAGTGACAAATAAAAAGACAGCATAAACTCCAGATTGAAAAAAATAATTTAAAAAGTAAGAAAAAGATTTATAAAATTGACCAATTGCTGTTGATACTTGATTAATGAAATAAAAAATATCACTTGTAGACATATTCTTTTTTTCAAATACCTGTTTAATCAAATTATTTTTTAAGTTTTCCTGAACGTTCAAAGCTAGAAATTCTAAATTAGTTTTCTCAAAAAATAGAAAACTAAATCTTAAAATAACAAGTATTGGAAAAATAAATCCGTATTCAGATATAAAATCAATTGCAGATATAATTACTTGATTTTCATAACTAATCTCACCAATCAAAATATTTGAAAAGGTAATTATTATAAAAATATCTAGAGCTACTGACAAATTAGCAAAAACAATAGATGCAAGTATTCTTAAAGTTTTATTTTCAACATTTGTAAAGTCTGAAACATAAAAAATTTTGTCTAATAGGTTTTTAAATTGTAAAATATTTTTCATAATTTAATCCTTCATTATTTAACGAGAGCTTCGTAATCTTTATATTCTTTTTGCACAAATATTTCCAAAGAGTTATATTTTTTTGTATGTTCTTGAGCTTTTCTAGAAATTAATTCTATCTTTTTCATATCGCCTAACACCGATTTTATTACATCAATAAGGTTATCTTTTCTTTTTGAGTAAAGTATTCCATTTGTATCGCTCTCTATAATTTCACTTATATTAGAAATATTTGGAGCTATTACTACACAGCCTTTTGACATTGCTTCAAGAATAGATTTAGGATTTCCCTCATATTTTGTGCTACTAATGTAAAAAGTATAATTTTTATAAATTTGATTAAGGTCATTAAATGACAGGTTGTCTAAAAAATTAATATTTTCATTTGATATTTTCTCTAAATCTTTCTTTAAAGATCCGCTCCCGATTATATCTAACTGAAAATTTGTTTTTGTGAATGCATTTATCAAGTAGTGATAGTCTTTTTGATCTTCTAATCTTCCAACGGCTAAAAATAATTTATCTCGTTGTTTAGGTCTTTCTATTTCATTTAAATTAGGAACCCAATTATTTCGCAACTTTAATTTTTCCTTTTTAAACAAGTAGTAACGTGAAATAAATTTAAAGTCGTTCTTCGAAGTTACGGTATATAGATTTGAAAAATTTAATGTGGAGATTGTCAGCAAATAATAAATTAGTATTTTGAAAATATTTTTTTTATCTTTTATGCTAAATAAAAATAAGTCGTAGCCTGTTCGGACAATCAAGGGTTTTTTTAAAATAAATTTTGCAACTAACGCAAGCCATGAGCCATATAACTGATTTGTTTTAATTAAATCAAGTTGTTTAATTTGTTCATTTAGAATTTTTTTTAAATTCAAAATCATAAAAATTATATCTGCAATTTTTGACTTTCTTTTTTTTATGTATTTATAAACAGGAATTACATTTATAAAGTTTAAATTAGTACAATACTTTTCGTCTTCAGAATCACCAAATGTAAACAGAATAAATTTCACACCATAGTTGTCATACATTGCTTCAAAAAATCTTAATTCTCTATCTATGTGGCCGGATTCTGACCAGTTTTTTAAAGATGTACCGTAGGTAAAAAAGAATAGAACATTCACACAAATTATATTAATAGTAAATAATATCAAAGGAATATTAGATTTGTATAAATGAAAAAAATTTTACTCATACATAACAAATATCGTTTCTTTGGAGGTGAGGATCAGTCAGTTGAAAACGAAATTCAATTACTCAATAAATACTATGATTTAAGAGTCATTTTTGAATCAAATTATTTTACAAATATATTCAATGATTTGATTGCAATGATTTTTGGCAAAAATTTTAATTTTGAAAAGAAATTGAATGATCACATTAATGATTTCTCACCAGATTTTATATACGTCCATAATACCTGGTACAAGACTTCCCTAAGTTTTTTAAAAACTCTTCAAAAGAAAAAAATTCCAGTTGTAATAAAGCTTCATAATTTAAGATATTATTGCACAAAAACCTTTTCTCACAATAAGCATATGAATGGAGAAAGCATATGTAAGGCTTGTGGAATGGAAAAGTCAAAAAAGGTATTTAATAAATACTTTAATGACTCGTATTTCAAGTCTTTCTTTGTAATTAAATATGGTAAAAAGTATATAAATATTTTGAAAAACTTTGATAATTCCATTCTCGTTCTTACAGACTTCCATAAAAAGTTCTTAATTAACGAAGGTGTAAATGAAAATAAAATATTTATAATCCCCAATTATCTATCGCTCGATAAAGCTTTTCCAAAAAAACAAAAGAGTGACTATTTTGTTTATGCAGGAAGAATTTCAGTTGAGAAAGGTGTCGATTGTTTAGTTTCAAGTTTTAAGAATGCAAGTCTAAAAAATACATCTTTGAAGTTAATTGGTGAAGGACCTCTTCTTTCAAAATTAAAAAATGATTACAAGAATGACATTAATATAAAATTTTTGGGATCATTAGAAAACAAAGTTGTATTAAAAGAAATTAATGGATCAAAAGGAGTCATAACAGCGACAAGGCTTTACGAAGGTCAGCCAACATTGCTATGTGAAGCATCAAAATTAGGTAAAGTTTCGATTTTTCCAAAAACAGGAGGGATTGTTGATTTTTTTCCTGAAAATTACAACTTTGCATTTTCACAATTTAATTATTTAGAACTTAAAGAGAAAATAAAGATTCTTGATAAAAAAAGTGAAGATGTAAATATTGGATTAGAAAATAAAAAACATATTGATAAATTATTAGATGAAAAAGCAATATTAGAATCATTTAAAAAAGTATTTGTAGAAAAAAATGAATAAAATTTCAGTAATTATGAGTGCTTTTAATTGTGAAAATACAATAGAAAAATCAATAAATAGCATACTCAATCAAACATATGAAAACTTTGAATTTTTAATCGCGGATGATAACTCAACAGATCATACGTCTGAAATTATTAAAAATATGAAAAAAAATGACAGTAGAATCATGTTTTATCAAAATACTAAAAACATAGGATTAACAAAATCCTTAAATAAATTACTTTCAATATCAAGTGGTAGTTTCATTGCTAGACAAGATGCTGATGACTTAAGCTTGGAAAATAGGTTTGATTTACAATTAGAGCACATTGAGAAATACAATCTTGATGGATGTACAACTTTAGCAACATCATTACAATCAAATGAAGTTATTCATAAATACAAAAATTTATTACCTTCAAAACTAGTAATCAAGTTTAAGAATCCCTTTATTCATGGATCACTCATTTTAAAAAATGAAATATTAAAATCTATTGGTGGATATGATGAAAGATTTTTATATGCACAAGATTATAAGTTAATGAATGATATATTGAAAAAAGGCTACAAAGTCAAAATAATGAAAAAAAATTTATATATTCTTAATACTATAAATAATATTTCCTCAAACTTTCGAAATGAGCAACAATATTTTGCAAATTGTGTGAGAAAAGATTTAAATCCCTAAGTATGAAAGTTAGTATCGGAACAAACATTCAAGATGGTCCATGGGGTGGTGGCAATTTATTTGCAATTAATTTAAAAAATTTTTTACAAGATAAAAATCATGAAGTAGTTTTCAATTTAAAGGATGATGATATTGATTTAATATTGCTAACGGAGCCCCGAAAAACTTCGCCATCATCAGCATTCACAAACTATGATGTGCTTAATTATATTTCATACGTTAATGAAAAAGCTGTAGTTGTTCACAGAGTTAACGAATGTGATGAACATAAAGATACTAATTTTATTAATAAATATATTTCGTATGCTAATCAATGTGCAGATGCAACAGTTTTTGTTAGCACCTGGATAAAAGATTTATATGAAGATTTTTCTATCATTCAAAATAAGCCAAGAAAAGTAATACTTGCCGGATCTGATAAGGAAATATTTAATAATAAAAATATACAGTCATGGGACAAAAAATCAAAATTAAAATTTGTTACTCATCATTGGAGTAATAATTGGAACAAAGGATTTGATGTTTATAAAAAGTTTGATGAGCTTTTAGAAAAATCTGATTTTAGAGATAAATACGAGTTTAATTTTATAGGAAGACTCCCTAAAAAGTTTTATTTTAAAAATTCAAATCTTATAGATCCTAAAAGTGGCCCTGAGTTGGCTGAGGAGCTGAAAAAAAATCATTTTTATATTACAGGTACTTTAAATGAACCATCTGGAAATCATCATATCGAAGCTTCACAGTGTGGCCTTCCTGTAATGTATATTGATAGTGGAGGAGTAAAGGAATATTGTAATGGATTTGGTTTAGAGTACGAGATTGAAAATCTAAAAGAAAAAATTTTAGAAGCAACTGAAAACTACGATACCCTCTTTACCAATATGAAGTCATACCTAAGAAATTCTCATTCTATGTGCGAAGAATTCCTAAATTTCTTTGAGGAATTAATAGCATCTAAAGATGAGTTAATTAATAATAGAAAAAAAATTAGAAAAAGTATCTTCAAATCTTATTACTATCAATATTTACAAAATTAAGCCTTTTAAATTTTGATACATTTTTTCAAGACTTAAATGATTAACAACTAGACTTCTACCATTCTCTATCGCATTAATATAATCATCAGGTGAATCATATATTGTATTTATTTTCGATTTCCAAATTTCAATATCATTTTCCTCACAAAAGAATATGTGTTCATTTGGATTAAATAATGTGTTATCCCAAAAACCATTGGTTTTTGTAATTAATACAGGGGTTCCAACAGACATAGATTGTAAAGCAACACTTTGACCACTAGGTTGGAATGAATTTTTTAATGGTATAAGGGTTAAAAAACTTTCAATATAAATTTGTTTTATTTCACTATCGCTTAATATTTGTTTATTCCAATTACCACTTATTAAATCTACATTTTCGTACTTATTGTCTAATATTTTCTCAGTAATGATTTTAAAATCATAATCTGGCATAAATTTTGCAAGTTTAATAATGAAATCAAAATCTCGGTTCGAATCGTTTCCAATAAATAATAAATTCTTTGATAATTTTTTTTCAGTATTTGATACCCAAAATTTTGAATCAATACTAAATGGTATGTATATAAATTTATCAGAAAATTGTTTGAATTGATTTAAAGCTTTATTGTATTCATTTAAGCTAATAAATATTATTTTCTCAGATGACATAAGAAATAATTTTATGAAAAACTTATTTATTCTTTTTGAATTTTCTAAATCTGTAAAGCCCATTGCAAAGGTAAAAAGTTTAATTTCACCTAAAAGTTTTTTGAAAAGAATTATTGGAAGTATAGAAAAACTTAGATTCTGGTTAGTTGAAACAATAATTTCAGATTTATATATTTTTTTTATTTTTACAAAATCATAAAAATTTTCAACAAAAAATGGAAGTTTTGTTATTTTTCTTAGGATCTTAAATATGTATGATTTTTTATGTTGACTTCCTTCAACATATGCGGTACCTTCATGATTCATTTTAAATAAATTGAATGTATAAAAAAATTCTTTGGGTCCTTCGGGATCATTTTCTAACCTTTTTGATCGGCCATTTTTAAAGATAAAGGTTATTTGTTTCACTCTACTAAGATACTTTAGTATGCTTAAAAATTTTGAATTAAAAAAATTTTTTAATCAATTTAAGGAACTTTTGTTTCCAAAAGATAAAAAAAACCTAACCTACTTTCTTTCACTTTTTTATTTATTTAATGTTTCTTTGGTAATTGTATTTGGTAGACCTTTTGTTGGATTATTTATTTTCAATCAACAACTTGGTAAATACTATGTTTTTGCAGGCGCTGTTACACTTTTATTTTTATTTTTAGGATACTATTTCTTTTCATTGAAAATAGATAAGATATATCGAAATTTAATAACTATATCAACATTTATCGTTCTTACATTTTTTATATCTTTAGTTACAAATGGATTTACATTAAATACGTATATTTTTAAATCAAGTAGTTATATATGGTCACTTGGTTATTTTGTACTAGGGTTTTACTTTTTAAAAAATATTAAAAGAGAAATAATTCTTTTAGTATTATTTTTATCAACATTTGCTCTATATTTTGTGAGTATCATAAATTATCCAAATTTTGTTATTGATATATTCATCTCAAATTCTGACAAATTTCAATTAGTTAAAGCTGCAGACTCACTTTTAATTTTTGTTTTACTTAATATTGTATTTTCAAATTTCAGTAAATTTTCAGAAAAATTTAAGGTACAAATGTTATTTTATTCGTTTGGGATGTTCTTGCCGTATTACATTTACCAAAGTAGAGGGTCACTATTGGCAGCAACTCTTTTTTTTGTACTCAGTATTTTTTCATACAAAAAATTTATTTGGAAGAATATTTTAAAAGTATTTCTTTATTCATTACTAAGTATCATCTTTTTCTATATATCTTCTTATTCAATTACATTTATCTCAGTCGACGAAGAATTTCTTCCTGATAATTTTACCGAAGTAACAAATACAATTATTGATGAGGTGCTAACTGAAAAGGAAACACGTGAGGGTTTTTTAACTTTCTATATTCAAGATGGAAGACTTTTTTCTAGAGACACAACAACTAATTGGAGGTTGGATATATGGCAAGATTTGATTGAAGATTTAAATAATAAAAATAAATTGGCTTTAGGTTTTGGATATACTGAACTATTTGAAATAATGGGAGATCCTTCACAGCCAGGTAGACTCGGAAGAGACGGTCTTAATGAACATGTTCACAATTATTTTTTTAATATCATAGGAAGAGGAGGAATAATACAGTTAATATTTTTTGTATTATTTTACTTTTATGTATTTATTGTTTGGAAAGAGAAAAATACAAATACCTTTGACTTTTTTAAGTTGTTTTTACCAATAATGATTGTCTCTGGTCTTGATGTAACAATGGAAGGAGTTCATTTTCCCTTGGTATTCTTTAGTTTTCTGGGCTATATTCTTTCAAATGATTAATATTAGATAAATGAAAAAAGCTTTTATTACCGGAATCACTGGTCAAGATGGTTACTACTTGTCAAAGCTTCTATTAGAAAATGATTATGAAGTACATGGCATAATACGAAGAGCTTCAAATTTTAATACGGATAGAATAGACCCATTAATTGCTAAATATTCAAAAAACAATCAACTTAATCTATACTATTCAGACTTGACTGACTCTTCTTCACTAAGTAACTTAATTGCTAAAATTCAACCCGATGAAATATACAATTTAGCTGCTCAATCACATGTAGCAGTATCATTTAAAAATCCTATTTATACAACAGAGACTGGTAATTTAGGTACTCTTTCAATACTAGAAGCAATTAGAAATCTCGATAAAGATGTAAAATTTTATCAGGCTTCCTCCTCTGAAATGTATGGTGGGGAAGAAAAGATTCCTTTAGATGAAAAATCACCTTTTAATCCAAAAAGTCCATATGCTGCATCAAAAGTTTTTTCCTATAATCTAACAAAAATTTACAGAGAATCTTATGGCCTTTTTTCAAGTAATGGTATTTTATTTAATCATGAATCTCCAATGAGGGGGGAAACCTTCGTTACAAGAAAAATTACGAGAGCTGTAGGGAGAATCTCAGTTGGAATACAGGAAAAATTAACATTAGGAAATATAAATGCTGAGAGAGACTGGGGTTTTGCTGGAGATTACGTAGATGCAATGTGGAAAATATTAAACCATGAAAAACCCGATGATTTTGTGATTGCTACTGGAAGATCTCATACTGTTGAAGAGTTTTTAAAAATTGCATTTAATCACATAAATAAGAATTATGAAGAATTTGTAGTTACTTCAGAAAACTACTTTAGACCAAATGAGGTTAATTTTTTATTAGGTAATTCAAGTAAAGCAAAAAAAGATCTTAATTGGGAACCTCAAACCGATTTTAAGGAGCTAGTAAAAATGATGGTTGAAAGCGACATTGAGATTGCAAAAAGTGAAAAATTACTTCTTGATCAGGGACTTTTGTCACCATCTTGGGAATTCCCAAAATTAGGTTAGACTCTTAAGTTTTTAAAATTATTTAAAAACCAGTTATATGTTTCTCTAAGGCCAGTTTCAAGATCAAATTTTGGTTTCCAGCCATATGAATTGATTATTTCGGAATCTAAAAATTTTCTCATAATTCCATTTGGTTTTGTGTTATCGAATTCTATTTCACCTTCATATCCAGTAATTTCTTTTACTATCATAGATAAATCTCTTATTGAAACTTCTTCAGAACTACCTATATTTATTAAATTATCACTAATTTTTTTATTTAATATAAAGTGTATTGCGTCGGCTAGATCATCAACGTATAAAAACTCTCTTAAAGGCGTACCGTCACCCCAGAGAACTACCTTTTTTTCTTTAATTAGTTTTGCTTGATGAAACTTATATATCATTCCAGGAATTACATGACTACTTATAGGATTAAAATTATCATTTGGACCATAAAGATTTGTTGGCATTAAGTTGACTACTTTGTGACCAAATTGTTTTGTCATTGTATCTCCAATCTCTATTGCTGTTAGTTTTGCCATAGCATAAGGAGAATTTGTTGTTTCTAGTTTTCCATCCATTACTGAGGATTCTTTAATTGGGTTAGTTGTGTTTAAAGGATAAATACAACTACTACCAAGATTAATGATTTTTACCTCTGGATAATCCTTTAATGCCTCAAGAATATTCATATTTATCTTTAGATTTTCAATAATAAAATCGAACCTATGCTCGTTGTTAGCCAATATACCGCCAACTTTTGCTGCAGCATTTATTACAACATTTGGTTTTACATCAGCGATAAATTTTTTAGTTTCATTAAAGTCAAATAAATTGACTTGTTGTCTGTTTGAGGGAATTACATCAAGCTTTTTGTCAAAAGATAAGTTTTTGACTATTGACTTACCAACTAAACCGTTACTTCCAAATACAACTACTTTTATTTTTTACCCCACTAAAACCTAATATTAACAAATAAATCTTAGTAACATAATGTAATAAATTATGAAATTAAAATCATCAAGTATCATTAATTTGCCTTCATTTATATTTCAAATTTATGACGTTGAAAATTTAAATATCTTTAAAAAAGTATATGTTCTATTTTTAGGTAAATTATCCCAAATAGTTATAAAAAGATTAAATAATGTTACGTTTTGCAGAATGATGAACTTACTTTTTGGAAAACATTCACAAATAAAATTTGACAAGGATTCACAAAGTTACTTTAAGAATGTTGATAAAGAACTTAACATTTATTATCCAAATAAAAGAATAACTAGAACTTTGCAAAAAAATACAGTAAATCTTTTTGATACCCTCTTCAAAACTTATTGTTTAGACGAAATAGAGTTTAGTGATGGAGATACAATAGTTGATTGTGGTGCTAATGTAGGTGAGTTAAATTTTTCATTTTATTATAAAAAAATAAATATTAATTACATTGGAATAGAGCCTGATATAGAAACATTTTTATGCTTAGAGAAAAATAAAATTCGACTTGAAGATACAATTCATAATTTTGCTTTGTCAGATGAATTAGGAAAAAGAGACTTATATCTTGATAGCCTCGGTGGAAATTCGTCACTGGAATATTTTGGGATTGAAACGAAACAAACTACTGAAATAAAAACTCTAGATTCCTTAGATATAAAAAATAAAATAAAATTATTTAAAGTTGAAGCTGAAGGCCATGAACCAGAGGTTTTAAAAGGGTCTGTTTCAAGTTTTAAAAACATAGATTATATATCTGTAGATTTTGGATATGAGAGAGGAATAGATCAAGATAGTACAATAAAATCAGTTAATGAAATATTGACTAAAAACAATTTTTCTTTAATCAACTTAAGCCAATACAGATTAATTGGTTTATATAAACATAATTAAAAAAATGAATTGGTTAAATAATCTTGATGAAAAAGTTCTAAATTATCTGGAAGATCTAAAAAAAACTGATTCAGAATTTACATACTATCCAGTAAAATCAGGCATAACTAATGATGGAAAAAAACTGGAGCTTGGTTTTAGTTGCTATGCTCTCAAAATTTTAAAGATACTTAACCAAATAGATACATTTAGTGAACAAAAAATTGATAACTGGGCTAAATATATTAATTCTTTTCAATCAAATAAAGATAGTTTTTTTATAGATAACGAATATTTAGAGTCATTTAAAAATCAAAATACTATTATAGATACGACTCTACCTGTCAAATATTTGTTTAATCGGTTTTTGAACACTGATTACAAGAGCAATAAAACAAAGATAGAAAATTACATTCGTGCTGAGACAAAGCAATCAGTATCAACTCTTTTTGAAATTAACAGAATGAATGAAAAAAAAATAGATACACTCCCATTGTCATATGATGAAATTAATACTTTTTTAAATTCTCTTAATTGGTCGTATCCATGGAACAGTGGTGCTCAATTCTCAGCATTATGTGTGTTTGCTAAGACTCAACTCAATGAAAAAAATTTTGAGGATGCATGCAATTCTCTTGAAAGTTTTTGCGATAACTTAGTGAATAAAGAAAACGGTTTGTACTATCAAGGTAGTTTTACAACTTCCAATGAAGTGATTAACGGGGCTATGAAAATAATAACAGGACTTGATTGGCTAAATATTAAAGTACATTATCCAGAAAAAATTATTGATTTTTGTCTTAATTATGATTTGTCAAATGATGGATGCGATATTGTAGATGTTGTTTATGTTCTATACAGATGCTCGAATGAAACAGATTATAAAAAAAAGGAGATAATTAACTTTTTTGAAAATGTTTTGCTAGTTATTAAATCCCATTTAAATGATGATGGAGGATTTTCTTATTTTAAGGAAAAAAATCAAACACACTATTATGATGTAAAATTTGCTGAAAATAAAAATCAATCAGATATACATGGAACTTTATTATGCTTGTGGGCAATTGTTATGATAAAGTCATTAACTCAAAAGAACTACTTTCAATATAAAATCTTAAAACCATAGAAATTAATTTATTAATATAAATTTTTGAAATACCAATCAGCAGTTGTTCTTAAATTGTTTGTAATAATTTCGTTTTTAAATCTTATATTCGGAACTAAAGTCGAATTGTTCCACGATACCTTATGAATGTAATTAAAATCATTACAAACTACATGCATTAAAGTCTCGATCAAATATTTATATGAGACAACAAATGATCTATCGTCAAAAGTTAAACTATTGGATTCTTTATGAATTAAATTCATTGCATCATCTATGAAGATAAATTTACCTTTTTTATTTCCATTTATTTTAAATTCAACTTTTTTACTTTGAAGTATTGATTGAAAATAAAATGGAATAATTCTACTGAAATTCAAATCTCCAGGTCCAAAAACTGTATTTAGTCTTAAAACACTTAAGATGCTTTTATTAATTAACTTATTTTTATAAAGAACTTCCTGCTCTCTTTTCAATTGAGTGTAAAGATTTTGTCTATTTCCCGCTGTCGATATTAATAATATTTTTTCAACTGGAGTTTTAATTTCATTTACAACTTTTATTAAGTTATTTTGTGGTTTAAAAAAATTGTCTTTATTTTTAATAGTAGGAAAATCTTTATCGTTTGATGATACTTTTGGAAATTTAAAATCTATTAATTTTTCTGGTTTAAATTCATTAATCATTTTTTGTATATTAGATCTCGAATATCTATCTGTGTTTATGTCTGTCAATACAAAATTGGATTCGAAATTTTTATCTAGAAACTTTTTAAATTGGTTACCAAGATAGCTTCTACCGCCAAGAATTAAAAATCTACTCAATTGGAAAAATATTCATCTATTTGATTAAATGATACTTTTTCTAGTGAAACAGCTCCTTCATTTTTTTCCCACTCAACTATCTTGTCCAATATGTTATCAATATCAAGCTTGCTTTCCCATCCAAGTAGATTGTATGCTTTATCTGAATTGATACGAAGCTTGAATGATTCATAAAAATCTGATTCTTCAACTAAAATACTTATTTCAGATTTCCATTTATCTATTGTTTTTTCAACAATTTCCTCAGTAGTTGTTTCGTTGTTTTTTTCAGAGTTTAAATTAAATATATCTCCTGAACTTGTTTCAATATTTCTTTGTGCAACTAATAGATAACCACTAATAGAATCTAAAATATCTTGCCACGGTCTAATTGAGTTAGGATTTCTTAATACAATATCTTTTTTATTTTTTAAAGAAGTAATTAAGTCTGTCATCAGCCGATCGGGTGCTCCGTCTCCAGGACCAAGAACATTTCCAGATCTAATTGTAGATATATTTAGTGATTTATTTTTATCATGATTCTTAAAAGCTTCAATTATCATTTCTTGTGCAACTTTACTACTACTGTAAAATTCCTTACCTCCAAGATGTGCTTCTTCATCATTCATATTTTCTGAATTTTTGTATACCTTATCTGTTGTTGCAACAATTAAAGAATTTGTTGTGTTGGAATCGATTATTTTGTCTATTAAATTATATGTACCAAAAATATTTGTTTTTAAAGTATCAAAAGGATTTTTAGATGCAACAGAAACTAGAGCCTGAGCTCCAAAATGAAAAATTAAGTCGTATTTGTTACGGCTAAATACATTATTTAGCTCTTCACTCGTCTCGCTTAAATCTATAAAGTATTCGTTATCAAAATATTTATTACTATCTAAAGATTTATAAATATCACTACTTGTTTTTTCCAAAGACAAGCCAGAAACATTTGCATCAAAGGATTTAAGAACTAATGAAAGCCACATTCCTTTAAAGCCTGAGTGTCCTGTTATGAGAACATTTTTTTTATTCCAAAATTTATTATTCATTGCCAATCAAGGACCTTTTTATTTAGCTGGTCTTCTAATATTTCCTTTTCTCTAATTGTATCTACTGGTTGCCAAAAGCCTTGATGTATGAATGCACCCAGTTCTCCAGATTTAGATAAATTTTCCAGTGGCTCCCTTTCAAATATCGTCTGTTGACCTTCTATATAAGATAATAAATTTGAATTACTAATGAAAAAGCCTATATTTATCAAACCTTCGTCTAGTTGATTTTTTTCTCCAAATTCAATTACTTTATTTCCATCCAATTTAAGCCTACCAAATCTTGCAGGTGGTCTTGCTGCGGTTACTACAGTGTTAAAGTTATTTTTATTGTAAAATTTCATCAATTCTGTAATATTTACGTCAGAAATTCCATCACCATATGTTAACATAAATTTTTTTAACCCAAGGGCTTCAATTCCTATCTTTACTCTGCCACCTGTCATTGTTTCACTTCCGGTGTCTAAAACAAATATATCTGAATCTTTATATTTATATTTATTATCATCAATAACTTCATAATTTTTTTTAAAATAATCATTTATATATTCAATTTTTGTTCCAGCTAAGATAGTAAAATCTCTAAGACCGTGGTATCTATAATGATCTATAATATGAATAACCATAGGGGTTCCATTTATTTCAATCATAGGCTTTGGTTTAAATGATGTTTCTTCTCTAAATCGAGTACCTTTTCCACCGGCTAAAATAAAAACATTCACTTTGAAACAACGAATTCTTTTGTTTTATCAACCATAAATTTAAGCATATCATCATTTAATCCAGGATAAACACCAAGCCAAAATGAGTCATGGGCTACTTTATTTGCTGATGGAAAGTTTTTAGGATCACCTAAATTTATACCTTCATATGCAGGTTGTAAAATAACATTTCCCCCAAATAACAACCTTGTGCCAATTCTGTTTTCATCGTAAAATTTTAAAAGCTCAACTCTTTCAAAATTGACGTCGTCTTTCAACGTAAGAGGAAATCCAAACCAGCTTGGGTCTGATTCTTCATACCATGAAGGAAGCTCAAATTGATCAATTTGAGAAAATTCATCGTACAAGTATTTAAAATTTTCCTTTCTTTTTTCTATAAATAAATCGAGTTTATCAATTTGGCTTAAACCAATTGCTGCTTGCATATCAGTCGCTTTTAAATTGTATCCTATATGAGAGTAAATATATTTATGATCATATCCATGTGGAAGTCCTCCTAGTTGCCAGTCAAACCTTTTTTTGCATGTATTGTCTTGACCCGGAGGACAATAACAATCTCTACCCCAGTCTCTTAATGATTCTATAATCTTTTTTAATTTTGGTTTGTTTGTAAGAACTGCTCCCCCTTCTCCAGTTGTAATATGATGTGCTGGGTAAAAAGACAATGTTGCTACGTCACCAAAGGTACCTACAAATTTATCATTAAATTTGGTCCCAAAAGCATCACAACTATCTTCCATTAAAAATAAATTATATTTTTTTGCGATTTCAGTAATTTTATTGAGTTCAAATGGATTTCCCAATGCATGGGCAAGAACTATGCCTTTTGTCTTATCGGTAATTTTTTCTTCAATTAAATCAGGATTGATGTTGTAATTATTTGGCACAACATCAACAAGTACAGGTATTAAATTATTTTGTATGATTGGATTCATAGTTGTAGGAAAGTTTACGGCAGAAGTTATCACCTCTGATCCATCAGGTACATCATATAAAATTTTTAAACCTGAAAGTGCAAGTAAATTTGCGGAAGATCCGCTATTGACAAATAGACAATGCCTTACACCTAAGTATTTTCTTATAGAATCTTCAAACATGTCATGGAATCTACCCGCTGTTAACCAAGAATCTAGACTGGAATCGACTAAATTTGCAATATCATTTTCATCTAAAACTTTTCCAGTGACTGGAATGTTTGAAATGTAAGGAACAAAATTTTCACTTGTGTCATTTTGCTCTTTAATATATTGTTTTGAAAGTTCTATAATTTGTTTTCTTAGATTTACAAGGTTTTCGTTATCCATTTAAATATTATATATATATGATTTTTTTGTCATTAACCATTGATGCACATTAATAATTTTTCTTCAAATTTTATTGGATCTATTGACCCCCCATCAATTTGACTTAAAGTAGGAACATTTGGGTCTTTAGATAATGGTTTTTCCCTTTCCATATAGTAATAATCAATATCAAAGGCTGACGCTAGGGAAAAAACAGAATTTTTTAGACTATCTTTGTAATCTCTTACTTCAAAAATTTTAGTTCCTTTTTGCATAAAAAATAAATTTATAAGACCAGAGCCATGGGTACCACTTATTATCTCGGTTTCAAAAAGTAATTGAATTTTTTCTTTTAACGAAAGATCTTCCATTTTTATTATTTCAAAATTATATTTTTTTAAAATTGGAATAATATCATCAAAATTCAGCGCTTTTCTTCTCAGGTGCTCTCTATACGTCCAGACCCTTCTTTTTCTTTTTATTTTTTTATCTTTCAGCTCAAATAAAAATTTATCTCTCAACTCATTAACAATATTTATATTGTAGTTGCCTGATGGATGAGCTCTACTTGTTAAAACAAGTTTGTCTATTTTGTATCTTTTGTTTTCATCTAACAGGACATAAGGAAGATCTAAGAAATCTAGCATCTCAATTAACCAGCTAATATTAAAATTCTGGGGAACTAGAATTTTAAAAGATGAAAAATCTTTTGGAACTAGAAGATATCTACAAAGTGAATCAATCATCCAGTGACCAAAGTTTTCACTCTTTGTATCAAAAATCCAAACTCCATTTTTAATTCTTTCAATTTCACTTTTTGACCTGAGAAGATTTTTTAAGGTATCTTTAATTTTTTTCGAATATGTATGGTTTTCATAAAATGTCTCTTTTGTATACAAACGAAAATTTTTGTAATCAAATATAGAATTATTTATAATTATCGGATTTCTTAATAATTTAACGTAAGATTTTGGTATATTTTTTTCAATTTCATGTGAAAACATGTACATATCATTAGCTTCTAAATTTTTTGGTTTATTTCTTGTAACATTTTGTTCTTTATAGATAATTCTCTCTTTTTTAGATAATTTAAGGTTAAATTTGAATAGGCTAACAAAAGACAAATATAAATATGAAAAAGGGAAGTCGATTTTCAAAAATCTAAATGTAAATATATTTTTAAAATATTCACGATAGCTTCCCTTAATTCCTGAACTATGTGTTAAAAGATATTTTTTAATTCCTAATTTTCTGTAATAGATCTGAAATAATTTTGAACTATCATAAAATACGTAATTTGGATTCCAAGGCTTTCCTTTCCCTGAGAAATGAAGAAGAATAACATTATCCAATATATAATCTTGATCATAATTTACATCGCCTACATTGCTTACTTGACTTATTTCGTAATTAAAAATAGGATTCAATTCAAAATATTTACCGTCAAAATATTTGTTTAGTACATCTTGATCCCAAAAAATAATATCATCGTAATAAGCAAACATAATTTCAAATAGTTCATTTTCTATATTGCTATTTAACCAGTATTGATAATCAATAATCATCAAACCTGCATTAAAGTAATTTTCACTTTCCATTTTTAAATTTTCAAATGGATTAACTTTTAGATTTTTTTCATTTTTATTTGCTTCAGTTCTAGCAGCTAATTTAAAATTCGTATTCCCTAAATCGTGAATTATTTTTTCAATTTCTATTGCTGGATCATTTAAACACAGGATATCTGAGTCAATATATATTATGTAATCTAAGTTATTAGGTAAAAATCTTGATAAATAGAATCTAAAATATGTTGCTCTTGAAACATGGGATCCACTTACATTTGGAAATTCAATATCTTCGATTTTTATGTCAAATATTTTTATTTCATTAGCTTTTTTTAAGTCAATTTTATCTAAATTAAATGTTTTAGGATTTTCATGAATAATGTAAATATTGATCGGTTTAGAAGTTTGTTTTAGCAAAGAATTTATGGATGTTAAAGCTTGATAATTGTAATTTTCATCAAAACAATATACAAAATTAAGCACTGTTTTATTTTACATCAATAATTTTATTAAAAAACTAACAAAGTTAATCGTTAAACAAATTTTTTTAATATTTTTATTACTCTTTCTATTTTTTCAACCGTAAGAGCTGGATACATTGGCAAGCTAAATATTTCTTTTGATAATCTATTAGTGTTTCTCATCTTGGTTTTCTTATATTGTTTAAAAGGAGGCATGGAGTGAATTGGGTATGGATAAGATATATTTAAATTCACACCATGTTCCTTAAGTTTTTTTAAAATGAAATCTCTATTTTCATGTCTAACTACATAAACATAAAAAGAATGAAAATAATCTTTTTTTTCAATAGGAAGTATCAAATTAGTGTCTGATAGTTCATCGTTGTATATTTTTGCTATTTTTCTTCTTTTTTTAATATCATCATCAAGTCTTTTAAGCTTAAAATTAAGTATTGCTGCTTGTACCTCATCTAGTCTTGAATTTACACCATCACTAATTTCTGAGTAATATCTATCCTTCATTCCATAAAATCTAAGCATTTTTAGTTTCTTATCTGTTTTCATATTGTTAGTTAGGCACATACCACCATCTCCAAATCCTCCTAAAATTTTTGTAGGATAAAATGAAAATGCTGAAACATCACCAAAATTACCTGTAGTTTTATTTTTATACTTTGCACCATGAGACTGGGCACAATCCTCAATTAAAAAAAGTTTGTGGTTTTGACAAATTTTTTTGATTTCCTTTATATTTGCAGAGTGACCATATAAATGAACACAAACTATCGCTTTAGTTTTCTTTGTAATCAAGCTTTCTATCAAATTTGCAGAAATATTGAAATCATCTTCATTTACATCACAAAATACTGGTTTGGCACCTGTTTCTAAAATTGCAGATACTGTGGGAACAGCCGTATTTGATACTGTGATAACCTCATCACCAGCACCGATACTTTTTGATAGAAGACCTAATTTTATAGCATCTGTTCCGTTGCCAACACCTGTTCCATACTTTGCACCAACCCAACTAGCAAATTCATTTTCAAACTCTAAAACTTTTTGACCAAGAATTAATCTGCCTGATTTAAATACTTCTGAAACAATATTGCTGACTTCATCCTCATATTCGTTATATTCTTCTAAATAAGACCAAACATTTATAGGATTAACATTTTTTACCATATTATAAGTAATTTAAGTATTCTTTATTCAATGTGTAAAATTCATTTCTTAATTTGCTTTTGTTATTGATATTTTTTATAAAATAGTCAAAATAGTTTTTAAATGTATCATCTTTTCCGACTTTATATTCCTTTTTTTTATTTCCTGATATTTTTGTTACCTTTGTGATTAGTTCTGGAGGTGGGCTAAAAGCTCTTTCATAATGTGTTTCAAAATCATTACCATAATATGAAATACAATTTTTATAATTTTTTTCAAATCCAAAATTACCAATTAGTTCTTTACCATTTCCATAATTTGCCAAAACAGTGAACCCAATAACTAATTCACTTTTGATAAATTTATTTATACTTAAAGACTTTAAATTTGTTTCCCAAAAAAAATAACCCGCGTTGGAACAATAAATTGCCATATCGTGAAGCGCTCCTCCACTAAGCTTATTTGACATTCTTATATTGTCATTATTCAATTTTGGAATTGTGAAAGTTAAAGATAAGACACCTTTTGTATTTTTTTTATATGAAATATCTTTAAATTTTTTCCAACAATTATGAAAGTTAAAAACTGAGCTCATACTTAAAGCAATATTTTTTTCTTTTGCAAGATCATATAATTTTTGTAACTGATCTTTTCTAACTATTGCAGGTTTATCAACAATTACATTTTTTCCAGCTTGAATTGCCTTTTTTGAAAATTTATAGTGTAAGTTATTTGGTAATGAAACATATACTGTATCTGCATTGGAGTCTAATATTGAAAGACTATAATCTTTATACGTTGATTCTAATTTATTTTTATTTAATTTTTTATTCGATGTAGTTGAAATATCATATGAGGATATTGAATCAGTTTTAATTATTGTAGGTACAATTTTTCTTTGAACAATATCAGAGTTTCCTAATATGAGAACCTTCATAATTTTTAATTGTAAACACTATTTGCAAAAAACATAAGACTTCTGGCTTCCATACTCAAAAATCCCAATTCATTTATGATTTGTACTTCATCTTCATCAAAAATATAGAAACCTTTTTTTACTTTTTCAGCATTTAAACAATCTACATCATAAAAACTATGATTAATTTCTAAATTATAAAACCTTCCACCTTCTTCAGACATATTTATATTTTTAATTAATTTAAAGCTGCTGTTTTCGCCAATCTTATTTTTTAATTCTTTTAAGAAATCAGTTTTATCATATTCTCTCTTAATAAAGCTTGGACCTAGACTGAATCCAAATTCATATCCGGGCTCAAAATTTAATTTCAATAAATATTTGCGTTTATTATTTTCAATGAAAGAAACTAATCCGTACTGTTTTATGAATGGATCATAAATAATTGGTTGATCCCATTCACCAACTTCTCTATTTTCTATAGATATAGAAATACCCTTCAAAAAAAATTTATCTATATCTGTATCAAAAAAAAGTACATCATTACTTCTATCATAAGAATTTATTATCGATTCAATTAACTTAAAGTTATTGATATTTTGTTTTTTTTCACTATCAATTACTTTCATAACTTTGTTATATTTATGTGTTGGAATATCTGTTGAATCAAAATTTAAAAGAGACAAAACACTTCTAAGGCAAGAGTTTATAGAATTATCAATCGAGGAAAACTCATAAATTTGACCTAGTGTCATCCAATAAAAATTTTCATCTTCCTTAAAATAATTAGTTTTTATGATCGTATTTTTGTTATATTTTTGCCAATATCTAAACCCTTGTTCGGGTAATAATTTACTAATTATTTTTTTTTGTTGTTTGTCCTCAAAATATTCAAGATACTTTGGTGCGCTTCCCCCATGAACTTTGTTTTGATTACTTAAAGTAGCTTGTAGTGTAGGGGACAATTGTGCTGGTAGAATATTTCCTGGTTCTTTTTTAAATTGAACTAACATATGTAACACCTCATCATACATACAAGTTATTAAACCCAAGGTTCCTATTTCATTTTGCAATAAAATGCCCGATTTATAATCCTTGCCTTCAATACCTAATACTTTAAAAAATCGACCTGAGTCATGGGCTAAAATATTATTATCATCAAAACTCCAACTTTTTAAATTAGATATACCAATTTCTTTTACTACAAAGTTGTCTCTTTGATTAGTTTCGTGAAATTTTGATTTTAGGTAATCAATATCGTGAAGTGGACCGTCCAAACAATCTATTGAATTTTTTAAATGTTTATTTAAATTCATCAAAGCTATTTCTTAAAAAGATAATACACTTTTAGATAATATTTTTTTAGTTGAGATGAAAAAAGTTTTAACACATTTAATCTTGATTTAAATTTGTGTGTTATTTGAAGAATTTTATAATCTTTATCTATTAATGTTTTTATTTTGAAGGTTGCTAATTTATGCTCTAAAACTTTTAATTGTTTTGTATTTAATTTGGTATTTTTTATTTCAATCAAGCTAATCAAAGAAAAAAAGTAGCAATATGAAATTTTTGCTTTTTTTACATTTAAGGTCATGGAATCGTCGCCTGCATGAGAATTTGTAAGTCCTTCATCTATCAAATACGTTCCATTTGATTTAAATACTGGATAATAAGACATAAAAAAATCGAATCCAAAAAGATTCTTCGTACATTCTATGTGTTTTAATGATTCATAAAAGCTTTCAACAAGTACTTCAGTCTTTGTTAAGCTTGCTGACGGTGTCACTGGAAGTATGTTATTGATTCCCAGGAAAGAATCAATAACATTATCTTTGCTAACCTTATTAGAAGAATACTTATAATAATTTTGTACATCATGACCTTTTTCTTTAATTATATTTATGTTTGATATTACACAATCAATACTTTGATTCTTAAAGATATTTAAACACTTTTCAATATAATTTTTCTCTAACCAATCATCATCACATAAAAATTTTCCATAATCGGTTTTCATTTCCTCTATGCCTAATATCCAATTATCAATTGGCCGATTTGAATTGTTATTTTTTATATATTTTAAATTTAATTTTTTATTTGAAAATTCAGCATTTCTCAACTCATTCTCTGTTTTCTTATCTTCGGATGAGTCAACAACGATACAATTTATAATTCCTTCAAATGTTTGATTGTTCAAAGATTTTACTGCTCGTAATGTTCTTATTGGTCTATCCAGAGTTGGAATGACAACTGTAATTTCTGGAGTTTCTATCATTTTTGAATTATAAAACTACGGTTTTTAAATTTTCTGAGTATTCTGATCCTTTTATTTTATCTATATAACTAGTGAATTCTTTCTCAGAGATCCATCCATTTCTTAGCGCTATTTCGTGAGGTGAACAAACCAAAACACCTTGTCTTTCCTGTATTGTTCTAACAAATGAACTTGTATTATAAAAGTCATCCGTTGTTCCCATATCAAACCAAGCAGTTCCTCTTCCAATTTCAAAGTGTTCAACATTATTTAAATTATATTCTTTTATTAGATCTGTAATCTCAAATTCATCTCGATCAGACTTATTAATATTTGAAAAATGATCGAGAAACTCAGAATTAAAAATATAAAGACCAATGATTGCATTATTTGATATAAACTTTTTTGGTTTTTCTGTTATTTCTTTAATTTTGTTTTCATTGTCTAAATCAACGACACCAAAATTTTCTGGATTCTTTACAAACTGAGAAAATATTGAACAAGAATCTGTATTTTCAAAAATACTTTCAAGCTTGGTAAAAAATTTATCCCCAAAAATGAAGTTATCTCCAAGAACAGTTAAAAATTTATCATAATCCTTGCCTTTGACAGCTTGTGCAATTCCATGAGGTATTCCTTCAGGATTATTTTGGATTGAGTATTCAAGATCAATACCAAATTCTTCACCATTTCCTAATAATAATTTGAAACTTTCTTCATCTTGATCACTGCATACTAAAGTAATTTTTCTTATTCCTGATAGAAGGAGTATGGATAAAGAATAATAAATCATTGGCTTGTCATATATCGGGATTAAATGTTTGTTAATATATTTTGTCGTTGGAAAAAGCCTTGTGCCTTCTCCCCCTCCAAGCAGTACACCACCATTATTCATTTTTTAAACCAAACCCATTCTTTTATTTCTTTTCTCATCGATTATATTTTTAAATTGTTCTTTCCACCAGTCTTTGTTATTCAAATACCAGTTGCATATATTTTCTAATTCCTCATCAAAATCTACTTGAGGTTCCCATCCAAGCTTTTTTAATTTATCAATATTTGTTGCATATCTAAAATCATGGCCAGGCCTATCTTCAACATATGATATTTTATCAAGATCTTTTCCTAAAAATTTTATGATTTTCTTTACTAAATCAATATTTGATAAATAAAAATCAGAACCTATATTATAAATTTCATTCATACTCCCTCTGTCCAATACTGTTAAAATTGCTGAATTTGTATCTTTCACACTAATCCAATGACGAATATTTTTCCCATCGCCATATACTTCTAAGTTTTTACCAGATTCTAATTTGGCGATGCTAAATGGTATTAATTTTTCGGGCTGTTGATAAATTCCGTAATTATTAGCTGGTCTAACCATAGCTACTTTGTACCCGTATGTTTTTTCATATGCATTTATAATTAGCTCTGCAGATGCTTTTGATGCAGAATATGGTGATGAAGGATTAAGTTTATCATTTTCGTCAAAAAAGTCTTTGTCAGTACTACCATATACTTCGTCAGTTGAGACATGTATAAATTTTTCGACATTTTTTTTCATTGCAAATTTTAATAATTCTGAAACACCTTTTATATTTGAGTCAATGAATAATCCTGGATTGTAAATTGAATTATCAACATGGCTTTCGGCTGCAAAATTTATTATTGTATCAATGTCATTTATTTCAAGTGAATTTATATTATTTATATCATTTTCAAAAAATGTAAAATTTTTATAATCTTCCGATCTGTTTAAATTTTGAATTGAACATTTGTTTTGCAGACTATCAATACCTACTATTTTTGCTTCATCAGAGTAATCTTGAATAATTTTATTTATAAAATTAAAGCCTATGAAGCCAAAACAGCCAGTAACTAATATCTTCATAATATATACTCTAATTTACTAAAAAAACTGTGGTGTAGAAAATATTTCTTTAACTACTATTTAATAGTGATGGAATCATTTCAATTAACTGAAAAAAATTATTTGACATCCAACAATTTTGCAAGGAGCTCATCGGTTGTCTTTTCTGAGGTAATTTCAAAACAAGAATTTCAAAAAATTTCTAAAAAAGATATAAAAATAATCTATGAACTGGATAATGAAATTTGTTATATAAAAACAAAGTTTCAATTAAAAGAAAATGATATTGTCTTTTCAAATACCGAGTTTATAAATTATTTATTCAAACAACTTAGAAAAATAAAGAATTTGAAAAATATTAAATTAATTACACATTGGTCAGACCAGGATATTGATAAAATTAAGTTTCAAAAAAAACCAAGTTCCATTTCGAAATGGTATGGTGTTCATGTAAATTACAAGAATGATAATTTAATTTCCATACCGCTAGGTCTGTCAGGAAATTACTCATCAAAAAACTTGACTCCTAAGTACTTTAATGATTCACCAGAAAAAAATCTTTGGAAAGAAAAAGATAACCTTTTATATATTAATTTTCAGAAAAATACTAATTTAAAAGAAAGAGAAGAACTAGTAAATTATTTTAATGACCAGAACTGGGTAAAGATTGAAGAACCAACTCTGAATTTGAATGAGTATATAGTTAATCTACAAAATTCGAAATTTGTTTTATGCCCTTTTGGCAATGGTTTTGATACTCATAGACTTTGGGAATGTATCTATGCTGGAACAATTCCAATAGTTTTAGAGCATATTGCATACAAAAATAGTGAAAACTTACCTGTTCTAATTGTTAAAGACTTTAAAGAAATAAATGAAAATGTTTTAAATAAAAAATATAAGAAAATTAAAGATAAGCAATATGAATTTGAAAAATTAAATACTGATTATTGGATGAATATCATTAATGAAGAAATTTTAGATTCTGATGAATTGTTTAATGTAAATATCTCCAAGCTGCAAGAGAAAAAAATAATCTATTTTTATAAACTAAATAGATTTAAAAATAGATTTAAAAAAATAATTAAGTTTCGACTCAATCAAGTAAAAAAATTAATTTAACTAAAACTTTCTTTCAACTCTATCAAAAAATTCAAAGACAAGTGAAGATGTTATCAGATAGAGTAAAAGGTACAATCGAGAGTAACCATATACTCTTAAAACAATAAAAGTTGCAGAAATTGAGAGTATATTAATCAAAAAATAAAACCCATATTTGTAATAATGCTCAATAAATATTTCAATAAATGGTTTCAACATTTGCTTAACAATAAAAGTCGTAAAAACAACAAAATTACTAATCAATAAATAAACAAAATTTGAATCAAATTCATAATCTTTAAAAAATATAAAAAGGTCTTTTTGGAATTGTTCAATGTCTATGTCTCTACTAATAAATAAAAGAGCAAAGTTTAGAACAAGAAAAGTAAGGTACTTAAATATTCTTATCAATAAATACATAATGAAATACTCCTATTTCCACTCAATTTTCTTTATTCAAACACTATTATAAAAAGATTGTTTAATCACTTTCAATTCTAATTAATTCATTCTTCGGTTTAAAGGAAGACAATAAGTAAGTTAATAAGAAGATAAGCAATAGGGAGACTATAAATTTACTTAATTCAATCACTTGAATTTTTGAAATTAAAATTTGAAAGTCTTGATTTTGATATGGTAAAGAGTATGAGTCTAATATTTGATAAAATTTATCAACACCAAGAAAATATACAAAAATATAAAAAACAAAAAAACCTAAATAACTTTGAGCAAAAATTTTTAAATAAGCTTCAAGCTCAGTGAATGAATTCAAATATCCAAAAAGATAATTTGGCTGAGTAAATTTTGTAATTTTCCCATACATATTTTCGATGTATTCAAGGCTCAGCTGGGTTGACAAAGTAGTTTCAAAAAAAATAACTGACAATAAAGAAAACCCAGACATAATCTTGAGATAAATTTCTTCAGTTTTATTTATGTAATTTTGGGAGAATAAAACTATCAAAGATAGTGGAACAAGATTTAACGTATATCTATAGCCATAAGATGATCCTGTTGATTTCCAGATTAAAACTAAAGCAAAAATTTGCATGAAACAAAATACTATAAGCAGATTAAACAATCTATCTTTATTAAAAATAATATTTTTTAAACAAATATATAATCCAAAAAATATTATTGGTGAAAACCAAATCAATCCAAATTCAGGACCAAATAATAAAAGTACTAAATTTTTTAAATTATTGAATATGAATAAAAATAGATTTGAGTTGCTTGAAATATAGTTCGATAATGTACCAGATGTATTGTACGTGAATTCTGGGTTGATCGTAACAACACCAAAAATAAGGTAAGTATGGTATAAAAAAATAAAAATTGAAAATAATGACGATGCTAAAAAAAATTTGTTTAAAAGAAGGGAATTTTTTGAATTTTTAACAATCTTAGACACAATATAAGGAATCAAAAAGACATAAATGTTAACCCACCTAGTCATAATTGCAAGCATTACCATTAGAGGTATTAAAGTTGCTGTATAGTTGTTTAAATCTTGAGTGTAAAACTTTAGACAGTAATAAAATAATAATGAAATTGAGAACAGCTCATAAATATGTGACATGCTGTATCTTTCAAATGCGTAAAATCCAATCCCTGATCCAATAACATAAAGATATAATATAAAAGGATTGTGTTTTTTATTAAAATACATACTGATTTTATAAATTAACAACATGCTAAAAATTAAGTAAAATATGGAACTAAAAGAATAAAACAATATTTTAAAATTATAAAGACTATTGTTTTGAAATAAATTATCTAATATATTTCCAAGAAATAAGAATGGGGCAGATAGAAGGCCTGCACCAAAAAATGCAGATGGTGCAGATTTTCCATCAAAGTAAAATCTTGCCTGTTCATTTCCAACAAGTTGATTTGTATAATCGAAGTCAAAATCTATTATTAAGGTCTCTGCGTGTGCATAGTAGTCATGATCATCTTTACAGCAATAAATTCCTCCTTCGAGTCTGTAATCTGTTTTAATGAAAATTAAGAGGATTAAAAATATAAAAAAAAATTTAAATTTATTTTTTTTCATAGCAATGTAAATTTATCATCATAAACTTTTTTCTCATAAGCTTGTGAGCTGTAAAAAGAGAAAGAGGAGATAAATAGCATCAATAAAGTTAAAAATAACCAACTTGCTTTTGATCCACTTAGGTAATCGAGATTTATTAAAACAAGTTTTGTGCCACCATAAAGGGTGAAAAAAGAAAATATTATAAATAATGTATCATGCAAAGCTGAGATTTGTAAGTCTGAATACCTTAATTTAACAAATATTTTTTTTCCAAAACTAACTATTGAATAATATAAAAGTTTGAAAAACATGATTGATGGTCTTAAGCGGCTTTTTTCATCACTGTAACGAATTGTGTTTTGAATCTGACCATTTACTAATCCATCGAAAAGTATTTTTTTGTTCATAAAAATATTTATATAAAATGGATACCCATATCTTCTAAAAATTTTTGGTAAAGAAAAGTCTTTAAGACTTTTTTTGGAAAATAAAAAAAGGCCATTTAACGGATCGTTAATTTTCCAATTACCGGTGGAAATTTTTATTAATAAAGTAGCAAGTGCGTTACCTATGTATCGGATTGTTGGAATCTTTCCCTCTATGCCTTTCTCCCAAAATCTATCACATTTTATAAAATCATAATCTTTACTTGATAATTCAACTAACTTATTTATATCTTCAATTTTAAATTGCTTATCACCATCTATTTTTACTAGGTAGTCGAGATCACTTTTTAAGAAATTTTGTACACCTATTTCCAGTGATCTACCTGCTCCTAAATTTTTCCTATTAGATATAAGACTTACATTATCCAAATCAAGATTTTTTATTTTATCTTTTGTTTTATCAGTACTTGCATCATTTACAACAATTATTTTGTCAAAAGTTTCAGATATTTCGCTAAGTATTTCTTCGATGTATTTTTCTTCGTTATACGCTAAAACTAAACAACCAATCATACTTTATATATTAAATCAAATATTCTCTGTTTTTCTTCTTAATATTAATTGGAAAATAAAAAGCATTACTAAACTAAAAAATCTTTCAATTATAGAAGCTATCACTACAATCTCAAAACTTATTTCATGTACGTTATCAAATAAAATTATTAACCCCTCTTTAACTCCAATATTTCCAGGAGTAAGATTTATTAAATTTACAAATGATGATAAAAAACTGTATGCGGTAGCTGAATAGAGTGAAGCATTGCTTGTAAGGTTTTCTATTATTAAAAAAACTATACACGAAGTGCTTATAAAAAAAAGTATATTGCTGATTTGAATTGAAGCATTATTTTTAGAAAAATATATAAATGATTTAAAGTATGAATATTTTTTAAAATATTTGTTTTTTTTAAGTAAGTAAATTATTAAAAAGATTGGAATGTACGCTATCAAAAAATAATAAAGGTTGTTTAATACAACTTCATTTCTAGTAATTAGTGAGTATCCAATAAATATTGAATAAAGTGGATATAAGTTAATGATTGAAAAAAAGGTCGTCCAAAAAATATACTCACTCAACTTAAATTTATAATTTTTACTTAGATAACTTACTTTATATCCACTTCCCAATTTAAAAGGAGATGAAAGGTTTCCTAAAGTATTTTTAACTACTAAATCTAAAGATTCTAAATTTTTTAGATCTATCTTTAAATTCCTTAGAATATTTTGATTAATGTTTGATAGAAAAAATACATTTAAAGATTTTAAAAAGAGAATTACTAAAATGCTTTGAATAGTGAAGTTATTCAATTTTTTAAAGTAATCATAGTTCTCAATTAAAAAGTAAATAAAATAGATTAAGCTTCCAATAAAAATAAAGCTTCTTAAAAGTTTGTAAACTATATCATTTATTTTCACTTCAAACTTCTAATGTCAATCTTGTTAATAATGGGGTGGATTGTATGTCTGAAACATTATAACTATTTTTATAAACAGAAAACTTTGATGAAGTCTCTTCTGATAAAACATTAATATTCAAATTTTCTAATTTACTTTTAAAACGCTCTAAGTCCATTAATCTTCTATAGTGATCGCCCTGTTTAATGTTTTTTTCTTTTTCAATTATTCTCGACTCGATGAATATTTTGTCGTTTATATTCTTTTTAAGCCATGATAATAGAAAATTCTCTTCTTCTTCATTAATGCTATGAAATAAAAATCTACAATAACCGTAGTCAAAATTTTTGTTCTTGAGATCAAAAATATTCAGAGTCTCAAAATTTAAATATTTATTCTCAAAAGATTTTAAATTTTTTATTGCGATTTCGCTTTGATCAATACCAACTGTCTTAATCCTTCTTTTTGAAAAAAAAAGACTATCTCTTCCATTTCCACAACCAATATCAATCAAGGTTGAATTTTTTTTTAAATTTTTTATCGTTGAAAGTGCAAAATCTGATGGACCAAAAGGGTTGCTATTTTTTGTGTAATATTTGTCCCAATGAACTTTATCCATGACTTTTATATTCTAATGACCTGTTAATCAAAGTCTCAATATTATCTTAAATCTAAAATTTCATTGTGTTTATGTAAAAGCTCAAAATAAAATATATAAAATAGAAATAGTGAAAGTAAGCATTGGGTATAAAGATATTTCTGGACCATGGGGTGGTGGAATAAATTTTTCAAAACAGTTCATCAAATACTTTCGAGAAAACGGTGTAGAAGTTACTAATGATTTAGATTCAAATGATATTGATATAATTCTTTTAACAGAACCAAGAAGATTTACTGAGGCTTCATCTTTTAACCATATTGATGTTTTTAATTACATAAGTAGGATTAATGAAAAAACGATAGTCGTAAACAGAATTAACGAATGTGATGAAAGAAAAAATACAAAAGGTCTAAACAATTTTTTAATAAATTCAAGTTTAGTTTCTGACCATACAGTATTTATAAGTTCTTGGCTCCAGGAATTATATTTAAGACAAGGATTTCAAAATAAAAGATTCAGCACAATACATAACGGAGCGGATGATAAATTATTTTTTCCTGATGAAAAAAATAGCTTACCTGAAAAATTTAGAATCGTAACACACCATTGGGGTGGAAATATAAACAAAGGATTTCGGGCTTATAAACAATTAGATGAATTATTGAATGACAAATCATTTAGTATGAAATTCGAATTTTTTTATATCGGAAATTTACCAGAAAATTTTGCTTTTAATAACGTTAATGTTTTACCCCCTATGGATCAAACAGAAATTAGTAAATTTTTAAGAACATGTCATATTTACATTACCGGATCAGAAAATGAACCGGCTGGTATGCATCATATTGAAGGTGCTATGTCCGGATTGCCTATACTTTATATTGATAGTGGAGGTATAACAGAATATTGTGAAAATTATGGTATAAATTATGAAATTAAAAACCTTAAAGAAAGATTATTTGAATTAACTTATAAATATGATTCGTACAAAGAAAGTCTTAAAAAATATAAATTTACAGGTAAAAATATGTGTAAAAAGTATCTAAATCTACTACAAAATCTAGAGCAAAATAAGAGAATAATTCTTAATGAAAGAAATATCGATATGCCAAGACTTAAGAATCAGTTTAAATTTGGTAAGAAATATTTTTATTTATAACATTTAGAAACAACCAAAGATATTAAACTACTAACGTGAACTTGGTGAATTCGTTAAAAAATAAAATTGTAGATAACAGAACCTTCTTTATCAATTTATTGATTATAGAAGTAATGTCACATATATTTTATAAAGTCTCATTTGAAAATTTCTTACTTAGGGATTTTGAAATTAATAAGATTGTTTACAAACAAAAACTTGAATTTTACAGGACTGAATTAGAATCACCCTTTAATACCATTATTGTAAATTTATTTTCTATAAATGATCCAGATGTTTATACATTAATAATTTATATTCTTTTTCAAATATCGCTTGTGTTGATATGTAAAAATTTGTCATTCCTGAAAGAATATTCAACTTTATTTATTTTTGGTGGATGGTTAGTAACTATTTCATGGTGGGTCGGATTTGTAGAGAATTTTTCTGTGTTGTTGATTATCTTGTACTATAAAAATTATTTAGATAAAAATTACAAAAAGTTTTATTTTTATTTATTTCTTTTGGGTTTAAATCATTTTGGGGTTGCAATATTTAGTACTTTAATTTTTCTGATTATCAATAATTTTAAAAAGTTTGGATCAATATTGATTACTACTGCGAGCTCATTTATAGTTCTTAGACTTTACCTACATTACATTGTTAACTTCGGAGGTAGAGGAAGAATAAGATTTATTTTTAATAATAATACTTTGGATTGGGGAACAGAGTTTGTATCAAGAAGTTTGAATGAATTTTTGTGGTCAGGATTTATGGGTTTATCATTTATATTTATTTTTATACTATTTAATTCAAATTATGAAAATATTCTTAAATACTCGTCATCCATATTATTTGCGACTATTGGTGCAGCAATTACAACTGATTCAAGCAGAATATTTTCAATTATATTAGTTCCATTATTAATTCATTTAATTTTAGTGTTTACGAAATCAGATTTTGAAAAAATGGCGTATCAAAAAATTATTGTTTTTTTCGTAATTGTTTCTAACTTATTTATTGGAGAAAGATATGTACATGGTGAAGTATGGACAAGCCCACCTAATCAACAAATGGAGTCAGTCTATAATTTCATAGCTAGAATTATCAATACGATAATGAAAGATATTTGGGCTTAATTAAAATTGATATCAGACAAAATTCTTGAAGATTCATCAATAAGCGTTGTAGGTGGTGGTGGACATATAGGCCTTCCACTTAGTTGTTTTTTGCAAAATAGTGGTTTTAAAGTATTAATCATTGATAGTAATACATCGACATTAAATGGAATAAAAAATGGAGTTGCTTCATTTTATGAAGATGATTTATCAAAAAACCTAGAATTTGCTTTAAAAAGAGGCCTTAAAGTATCAAGTGATATTAGAAAAATAAAGAGTTCAAAATTTGTATTTGTAACAATTGGTACTTCCTCAAAAGTTAAAACAATTAAGCAATTTGATTCACTTATTAATGAAGTTATTGAAAATATGGAAAATGAGACTGTATTAATTTTAAGAAGCACAATAACAATCACAGATTTGGAATCCATAAATAAAAATAAAAAACTTCAAAGAAAAAAAATTAGTTTAGCATATTGCCCTGAACGAATTGCTGAAGGAGAAGCATTTAGAGAACTGGTTCAGCTACCACAAATTGTTGGAAGTGAAAATAAAGAAATATCTGAAGTTGTAACATCTCTATTTAGAAAATTAAATATAGAAACAATTCAAACAAGTCTTCAAAATGCTGTTTTTACAAAACTTTTTTCAAACGCATACAGGCATGCTAACTTTTCATTAGTAAACGAATTTAGTAATATTGCGTTTGAGAATAATATCAACTTTAATGAAATTGTTAAAATTGCAAGTAAAAAATATCCAAGACTAAAAAGCCTTCCTTTTTCAAGTTTTGTTGGAGGACCATGTCTACCAAAAGATCTTGAAACTTTTATAAAATCATATGGTGTAAAAAACTCACCTCTAAATCGTTTAGAAAATGTAAATGAGATCTATTTGAATAATATTGTTAAAAGATGCCAAAAACTTTTTACAAATAAAAAAATAATTCAGCTTGGTATAGGTTTTAAAATAAATTCTGATGACACTAGAGGGTCCGGGGCGGTGTTATTGTATAAAAAGCTTATAAAAAAAGGTTTTGACGTTTATCCCGTCGATCCTTTAGTAAATAAAAATAATTTTGAAGATAAACTTTATGACTATAAAAAAATAATTAACAAAACTAACAATGTACTTATTGCAGTTGATCATGATTTATTTAAAAATTATAAATTAAAAAACAAAACCGTTTTATATGCAGACGTATAATAAATCCCTGATAATCCCATGTAAAGAAGAAGGTGAAAATTTTTTAACAATACTTCGACGTTTTGAAGAAAATATAAAAGAAGATACTGAGATTCTTGTAGTTCTAGATTCAAAAGATGATTCAACTTATAGTCATATTGAAGCATACGAAACTAAAGCAAAAATTATTATTAATCCTGATAAAGGAGTTGCTAGTGCAATAAACTTTGGAATTTCTTCTTCTGTTGGGAAGTACGTGTGTATAGCAATGGGAGATGGAAGTGACGACCCTACTCAAGTTGAGGATTTATTCATGCTAGTTGAGCGTGGTTTATCTATTGCTATTGCCTCAAGATACTCAAAGGGAGGACAATTCATTGGTAAAAAAAATCTTAAATATATTTTAAGCAAATATGCAGGAAAAACATTAAACAGATTCTTTTTTATTGGGACTAAAGATCCTACAAATATGTTTAAAGCATATGATAAAGAATTTTTAAACAAAGTAAATATACAAAGTGAAAATGGATTTACTTTAGGTCTAGAGATGACAATTAAAGCAAAACTTCATGGATATAAGATTGGTGAAATTCCAACAATCTGGATTGATAGATCTTTTGGTGAATCAAAATTCAATTTTAGAAAATTTTTGCCAAGCTATATTCATTGGGCCTTAAAATTAATTTTTAGATCAAAGTAGTCTTCTTTTAATATTTGTATAGTTGTTCTATTTAATCTTTATATAATTAATAAAAATGAATAATAAAATTTTTCCTGTTGCCATATTTGCATACAACAGACCGGATCATTTAAAAAACTTACTAGATAGTCTGGAAGCAAACGAGATTTCAAAGGAAACGGATGTTTACATCTTTATAAATAAGTGTGAAGATGATGATGTTCATTCTTCAATATTGGAAATTTCAGAAGAAGATCGTCATTTTAAATCTAAAAAAGTACATGTAAATGCGGAAAATCTTGGAATTAAAGGGAATTTAATGACGGGCATAAATAAAGTTTTTGAAAGTCATTCAGCTGTAATTGTATTAGAGGATGATCTTGAGTTAGATTTATTTTATTTGGATTTTATGAATAAATCTTTAAATAAATATGCTGATGATGAAAATATATACCACGTTAACGGATGGAGTTATCCACAAATTACAAAAAGGAAAAAAGTTAATCTTGTTGGTAAATTAGCTTTAGGTTGGGGTTGGGGAACCTGGAAAAATACATGGGAGAAATTTAATCAAAACTATCACGATACAGATTTTATAAACAATGGTGATGTCAAAGATATTAAAAGATTTAATTTTTACAATTTGAGTAACTTTTCTAGACAATTAGTTATGCACACTACAAAAGAAATTGAAGGTCTTGATATATTTTGGTATCAATTTATATACTTAAACAAGGGGTTAACAATATTCCCAGGATACAGTTTAGTTAAAAACTCTGGTTTCGATGGATCAGGTGTTCACTGTGGTATTTCAGAAGATTATGATAATAAAATTTATGATATTCGAATTAAAACATTCTCAGATAAAACAAGCGTAGATTTGATAAATGAAATTTCAACTTATGTCTTTTATTTTAAAATAAAAATTAAGGATTATGTATCATATCATTCAAAAAAATTAATTAGTGTTTTTGGATCCAATTGAGATACTGAACTATACCAGCTTCAATATTTGTTTTAGGTACCCAATCAAAATTACTTGATACTTTCTTAATGTCCGAAACATAATATTTTTGATCTCCAAGCCTAAAATTATTTTTACTTATCACAATTTCTTTATCAGATTTAAAGTACTTTTTTAAAAAATCTAATAACTCAATAATAGATAACGAATTTTTAACCCCTCCACCAACATTAAAATAATTCTGAGAGAGATCTGTGAAATCTTTATCAATAATTTTTTCAAAAAGTTCCACGAGATCATTGATAAATAAGATATCTCTAACTTGTTTACCATCTCCTTGAATTGTAATTTGATCAATATCGTTATTATTAAATTTTATAAACTCACTGATAAACCATCCTATCCATCCCTGATCAAATGTAAAGAATTGATTCATTCCAAAGATTGTTGATAATCTCAAAGATAAAGATTTCATACCAAAGGTTTTCTTATAGTCAAGCACATATTGCTCAGCTGCACCCTTCGAACAACCATATGGGCCAGAAAATTCTAATTGCGTTTCCTCGTTATACCCATTTTTAAATTTTGAAGATACGTATCTTTTTTCCTCTTCCTTTAAATCGTCCCAAAATAGGTCGCCATAAACTTTATTACTTGAAATATTAACAAATTTAGTCTCTGGACTAAATTTGACTAGTGAATTCAAAAGATTTAGTGTTCCATTAACATTTATTTCGAAATCTAATTCAGGATCTTCAATAGATTTTGTCATTGCAACTTGGGCTGCAAAGTGAAATATTACAGAAAATTCATTTTCATCAATAATTTTAAATAATTTTTCTTTATCCCTAATGTCACATTCAATAAACTTTATTTTATTCTTTTCTAAATTTTTTATATTTTTTTTACTTTCAGATTTATGAAAGTTATCTAATGAATACACATCATAATTTTTTGATAATTTTAGTGCTAGGTTGGACCCTATAAAACCTGCTCCACCAGTAATCAAAATTTTTTCGTTAGAAGACATAATTTAATTTTATAATTACTCCAATATACCTTCTAGTCGAATGAAAAACTAGAGGTAATTGTTCTTTTAATCATAAGAAAAAATATAAATAGTTAATAGGATGAAAATTTGAAATGTTAGATTTTATTTAAATTAATTATTTTTCTTGTCTTATTTACTAATATTTTCTTTTTTAGAGCAAAACTTTGTTTTAACGTTAATGGAGTTTTGAAATTATCAATCAAGAATATTAACGAGTCTAAATAGCAATAGAAAGTTTCTTTAACATCTGTTTTTACTGTAATGGAATCGTCGTGAGCTGAATAATTAACTAAAGAATCTGATGTAAAAAAAATTTGTTTTCCTGTGGAAAATAAAGGATAAAAGTTCATAATAAGATCTATACCAATTCCCTTTTCAGTACAAATATTTTTATTTGTAAGTCCTAGATTAAACGCCTCCTTTAAAATTTCTGTTTTATACATTGAACCAGATGGTGATACATTTTGTACTGGTCCCTTCAGTAAATAAAAATTCAGAATATCATCTTTTGTTAGATACCTAGAGTCACTCTTTATATAACTTTTTCTTACTTTCGAATCATTATGTTTACCATCTTCTTCAATAACATTAAAATTAGAAATGACAACTTCAGTGTCATAATTATTTAATATACTCAACATTTCGCTTAAGCAATTATCCTCCAACCAGTCGTCATCAAAAATAACCTTAGAATATTTTGTATTCACGCTATCAACTAAAATTTTCCAATTTTCCAAGAGAGAAATAGATTCTTTATTTTCTATAAAGATAATTTCTAATTTATCATTTTCTTTCCATTTGTTAACAATTTCTTTAGTACTGTCAGAACTATTATTGTCTGAAATAACACACTTAATTTTTGAATTAATGTTTTGATTTGATAAAGACTCAAGGAGTCTGTTTAGAAAGATAGATCTATTTTTAGTAGGAATTAAAACAGTTAGATCTAAGTTATCTAATAATTGCATCAATACTTATTTTACTTTAGAAAGCATAGATATAAAATTATCAAATCCACTTGGGATTTTAAATTTTTCTACATTTTGATATGCGTAATCAGTCATTGGACTTGCCTCTATATAATTATTTTTAAATATTGCATTTTTATGTAATATTTCAGAAGCAACACCTACGTCAGTAGATATGATTGGAGTTTTTGATGCAGCTGCTTCTAGAATCGCTTGAGGACCGCCCTCAACTCTAGATGAAACAATGTAAAGATCAAGAATATTATAAAGTGAATTTAATTGAGAAAAATTTACCATTTCAAAATACTTGTAAGGAATTCCTCTTTTTTCAAAATTGTCAATAAGGTATCCTCTTCTTTTGCCCGTTAGAACAACCTTAAGATTTTTATTTTTAATTAGAATATCAGTAACAATATCTAAAAAAATATCTGGACCTTTAACTAGTTTTGGTGATATTAAATCCTTTCCCTCAGTATCTCGTTGGAAACTGCCAATTAAATAATCTTTTTCCAAGAATCCAAATTCTTTTTTTAACTTATTTTTATCAGGCAATGGAAACCAAATATTTTGATTAAGCCAAAAAGGAATAGAAGTTATCTTTTTGTCAGTTAAGGTTTCTAATTGTTTTTGTGTTTTTTTTGAAATTACGTGGTATTCATTTACAAATTTATCTAGTTCGTAAAAATTATTTCTTTCTTCATTTCCAAATTTGTCAAAATCAAAGTGATAGTAGGAGCAAATAACTTTTTTTTCAATCAATTGCTTTTTTGATATTTTTTTCCATATCCATGGAGAAATTATCCAAATTAAATCTGACTTTTTTATCGAGTTTGTAGAAATTTTTTTATTATTTTCATACCACTCTTTTCTCATCCTATCAACTATCCAAGATTCATTGATTTTACTTAGATAAATCCTCATAAAATTTATAGTACATGTTCTACAATGCTTACTATATGGAAAATATAATTATTACTGGAATTACCGGGCAGGATGGTATTTTTATAACTTCTGAAATTTTAAAACATAACAAAGACTCTATAATTTACGGCATTACTCGACAAAAGAATCATTCAAAATTTTATAAAAGATTAGACAGTATTGGATGTACAAATATTGAAAATATAAATCTTTTTAATATTGACTTAAAAAATGAAGGAGAGGTGCTTAATTTATTAAAAGATAAAAGGCCTGATTGCGTAATAAATTTATCTGGTCCAAGTTCTGTTTATGAGTCTCTAAATAACTTAGATGTAAAAGAAAGTATACAAATTATTTTTAATAATTTAACTTCTTCTCTTGTAAAAACTAGAAATTTTCCTAAATTTTTTCAAGCTTCCTCATCTGAAATGTTTGGAAAATCTAAAAATAAAGATCTGGATGAAAATTCCCCCTTTAATCCAAACTCTCCTTATGCTAAGGCAAAATTGTTGAATCATAAAAGTGTTTTGGAATTAAGTCAAAAATATAATTGGAAAATTTATTCAGGGATAATGTTTAATCATGAATCCCAATTTAGAGATGACAATTATTTATTTATGAAAGTAATAAAGACAGCTGAAAAAATAAAACTTGGTAAAGCTAGCAAACTTACTATAGGAAGTTTAAATTACGAGAGAGATTGGAGCTATTCATTAGATATAGCAAAGGCTATTCTTTTTATATTGAATAATGGAATTGAGCCAGATTATGTAATTGGCTCTGGAAAGTCTCATAAAATTGAAGAATTAATTGATATTGTTTTTGATTATTTTGGATTAGAAAAGAATTCGGTTTTAGAAATTGATAATTCGATTTTAAGAAAAAATGATCCCGTCAAAATTAAATCTAATCCATCAAAAATAACAAATCAGCTTGGATGGAAAGCAGAAGTAGGTTTTGAGGAATTAGTTCAAATTTGTATCGAATTAAAAGATTAAAATTATGAATTTTCTATAAAAGATTTTTCCCTTATCTCTAAATCTTTCCAGTTTTCATTTAAGATGTCTTCTAAATTACAATATTTATAAATTGCCTTCATATATTTTTCAACCTCTTCTGGTAATTTGTTTAATGTTTCTCTACTTCCATCCTCTTTTTCAAGATGAGATTTTTCTGTTTTTCGAAGTAATATATAGTGATTATCAATTACTCCTTCTAAATCTAGATTTTTATCATTATGAACCCTTACATCATTTTCTACTTCTTTACATTCTGTTTTAATTTTTATAATGATTGAAGAAACATCGGATGGATCATTTGAAAATTCAAGACCAAAAAACTCTTGATGTTCTCTAACTGCCTGATCTTCAAATTCTGTTTGGTACGAAGCACAAAAGGCTACAAAAAACATTAAAAATATAAATTTTGTTTTCATTAATAAACAATATTAACTGTAAGTCTTATAAAACTTGTACTTAATTTATTTTATAAACTACATCTTTGAATAAAAAAAGCGGACCATTTATTGATTTAACTTTTACATAATTTAGACTTTGAATAACATTAGTAACATTTATTGGATCGTAATTTAAATAATTACCTTTTTTTTGTAATTCAACAATTATATATTTTGGCTTTTTTTCAATAAGAAGTTTTGTGGAGCCATCTAATACCTCTGGTTCATGTCCTTCAACGTCAATTTTTAACAAATCAATTTTATTCGTAAAAATGTGTCTTAGATTATCTAACTTATCGGTCTTTACCATTTCAGTATGAAATAAGTTGCGATTAAATTTTAAAATAATATTTATTAGCCGATACTTTAATTTAATTTTATTGGCACTTGAGAAACTGCTTATTGAACTTACAATGTGTCTAGAAATTTCTCTTTTTCCTTTTTGGTTACTTAAAGCAAGATTAAAGAATTGAGTGTTTTTGTTATCATCGAATTGAGATTTTACTTTATTAAACAACTCAGTTACTGGTTCAAATCCAACATATTTTGTAAATACAATATCTTCTTTAATTAAAGTTTGAAGTAATTCTGCTTTATGGCAGCCTATATCAACAATTGTATTTAAATTTTGTGTATCGATAAGTTTTAATATTCTTTTGTTGTGAAAATTGATGATATAAAAATCAAATATTCTTTGGATAATATTTATCATGTTTTATAAAAAGTTTTCACTATAATTCACCTGAAAGTTTAATTCAGATTTAATATTTATGCATAGTAACAGTAAAAAATTTATTTATATAGAGTCTTTTAAGACTGGTTCTAGAAGTATCGTGGAAGCTTTAAACGAATATAATTCGGACTTTAATTTTTTTAGAATATATTTAAATAAAATAACAAAAAAAATAATTTTGAAAGAACTTTATAACTTTCCAAAAAAACATGCAAAAGCTTATGAATATCTGGATTATTTTGGGCCTAAAAAATATAATGAATTTTTTAAATTTACATTCTGTAGAAATCCTTTTGATATACAAGTTTCTTATTTCCACTTTATGAAAGAACGAAAAAAACATTGGCAGCATGAAATCGTTAAAGATATGTCCTTTGATGAGTACATTTTATGGAGGTGTAAGGAAGATAGACAGTTACAAAAAAATTTTGTAGTTGATTCTGAAGGAAATTTAATTGTTGATTTTATCGGTAAGCTTGAAAATATAAATCAAGATCTTAATACAGTTGCTAAAAAATTAAATTTAAATTATCAGCTAAAGCATATAAATAGTTCAAGTCATAGACAATATCAGGAATATTACAATAAAAAAACCGAGGATTTAATTATTGATCACTTTTATGAAGATTTTGAATTATTTGATTATCCGAAAAAAATATTGAAGTAAACGTTAGAAAAAGTTCTTCTTTAAAAGAATAAAAAGCCCTAATCTACTGTTCTCCATAAATGCAAAGAGGCTATTGATTTATAAGGTGACCATTTCTCCGCATATTCGTCATAAAGTTTCCAATCACTATTAGGTTCTATCATTTTTGCATTATTCATTGCTAACCTTAATCCAGCATCTTTCGAAGAAAATACATTAAGCTTGCCTATACAAAATATTTCAAACATATTTACCGACCAGGGACCAATACCAAAAACAGACAAAAGCTTTTCTTTTAATTCTTTATCATTTAATTCTGATAGATCTTTCAAGCTTTCATCAATGAATAAATTGGATAGGTCTTTTATCGTTTGGGCTTTGTTCTTACTTAAGCCTAGTTTTTTTATCTCACTTACTGATTTATTCTCAAAATGATTTTCATTTATATATTCTGAATTAAAGTTTTCCCTAATGTTTTGAAAAATAGAATTTGCAGCTTTTGTTGATATAAATTGGGAGACTACAATTCCTATAAGAGTGTCAAACTGATTTTTTTTGACAGGATTGAAAATAATATGGCCATTTGTATGAATTATTTTTTTTAATTCCTTATCTTTTTGAGATAAATATTCTTCTTTTTTTGACAACCTCATTGGTGAAATTATCAAATCTTAATTATTTTTATGAAAGCATAAATAAGTTGAAAAAAATTAACCATACGAAATTTTAATTGTATTAAAAGTCATACTACCTAAATAAAAATTCAGAATGAAGTTTACCAATATTTAAAAATTTAAAATAACTAGCAGTTCTGAATCCTTCATCCTTCATTTTATTTACATTTTCTATATCCATTTCTGTAAACTGATTGAGTTTTAGTTCCAAATCCTCAATATCACCAGACCTAAAAATTATCGAATTATTATCGTTACAGTGCGTAATAAAACCAATTGAATCGCTAACTAAACATGGAGTCCTTGATGCCATTGCTTCGATTAAGGTTAGTGGTCCACCCTCAAGTTGTGTTTTTTTATAAATTGATGGAACAACAAATAAGTCTGCCTGTTTAATAAAACTTAACTTTTCATCAAAACTTTTAAAACCATGGAAAGTTATATTATTTTCTAAATCTAAATTTTTTACCATTTGCTTTAAAGATGGTTCTAAAATTCCATTACCAAAAATATCAAGTTTAAATTTTTTTTCTCTTAATTTAAATAAAGATAGAGATTTAATTAATAAATCTACACCTTTGTAGTCTATCAATCTTCCTACATAAACCATTTTTAATAAATTATCATTACTATTTAACGTGTTAGATCTTTTAATGTTAAAGTACTTTTCATCGATTCCCATAGGAATAATTCGATAGTTGTGTGTTTTTAATTCTTCATTGGAAAAATTTTTATTTATTTCTCTCATTGTCAATTCACTCACTGCAGTATATTTATAAGCTTTTTTGGTTACTTTTCGAATAATTGATTTTCCCAATGGACCTAAAGTATTTAAAATTTGAACATCAGAACCGTGGGATGTAAATGCAAATTTTATTTTATATCTTTTTGCAACAAATGATGAAATGATTGCTTGAGGAAAAAACCAGTGTGCATATATTAAATCAGGTTTCTTATTCTTTACAAGCTTTACAAGTGAAAAGTATTGAGATATAAATAAAAATAGTAGTTTAAAAATATTCAAATAATTTTTCTGTAATGAAGGCTTTATACCTACATCACCAAAATTTTGATAACGATTAAACCAAAAATACCTGTAACAGACTATTTTAATGTTATCTTTATTTAAAGATTTTTCACCATTTGTTCCCATTGGTTTAAGAATTGTAAAATCTATTGAATCATCGTTTCGCCTAATGCTATCGACTAGTTCATTAATTACAGAGGTTATTTTTTGCCTATCATTCTCCTTAAATGTTGATGTATTAACGACGATCTTCATTATTCAATATTTTAATATAATCACTGTCCTTATACCCTCATTAGTGAAGGGTTCTGAAACACTACAAGAGCAATTAGATAAGGATTTTTGAATTGAGTATCTGACCATTTTGTTTATTCATTTTTTTTAGTATCTAAATATTTTAATATTTCATCGACAACTAATCTTGCACCATCTCTAGTTAAGTGATCATCATCGTAATAATAAAAAGTACCATTAAATGAAGAAGTGCAACTGTTCGAAAAAAAGTTATTACAAAATATTTCTTCAGAGTTTATCTTTACAAGTTCCGTATCAATCAACCCATTTAATGTATTGTTTACTTCTTTAGAGTATTCTTTCCAATAGCTGATGTCGTAAGTTATTTCATCATTTAGGTCATGAAACTTATACAAGTATGGTTCCAGTGGAAAATATCCAAGTTCTGGAATGGGATAAATCAATATAAGCTTTTTAGAATTATTAAGTAAAAAGACAATATTTTCTTCAAGTCCGGCTAAAAGATCATTACCTCCAGGCTCTATCTCGTCAACAATCGTTCCAAGGTTTGTTTCAAATGAATCTCCGTTAAAATACCATGGGAACCTTCCACCAAAAATAATTGTTGTATCATTAGAAAAGATTATTGATTCGAGTTCCTTAGTTTTTTTACTAGTACCACATTTAGCCCTTGATTTATTGTTCTCTAAGTTAAGAATAAAAGGGCAACCTTGTGTTAAAGAAGTAAAAACATTATATTTGATTAATTTATCTTTTTTAATTAATTCAGAACTAATTGTTTGAAGATGAGAGTCTCCTATTATAATTAGGTTTTTATTTTCAGGATTGTAACTAATATTGCAAAAATATTCAAAGTTTAGAAATACCTCCCCACATTGTGATTCATCTATTCCACCCCTTTGCTCATCTGAGTAGTATTTTTGTAATTGAGAATTTGTATCTGTATATCTTGAGCTGTAGCCTTCATCAAACAAACTCCCTAATGAAAAAACAATTATGAGACTTGTAGAAAATAGTAAAAACTTATAATTTAAATTTTTCAAGTTTTTCTTTTCAATAAAAATATAAGAAAAATACCCTAAAAAGATAGTCAAAATAATTACTAAAAATTTTGCTGCATACCCAAAAAGTAATACCCTTCCAGCATATGCCAGCCTAGTAAAAGCAAATATTGGTTGGTGTAACAGATAAATAGAATAACTACTTAACCCAATAATTGATAAAATTTTAAAACTTAAAAGTTTTGTGAGGTACGAACGATTTGTATTAGAAAATATTATTAATGAAATCCCTAGTAAAGCTAGTAGCTTCGGTTCGATATCATTAATTGAAAATTTATCATAGTAGAATATGGGGAAAAGCATCAAAGGCAAACCAATTTTTTCTAAATGTTTAATTTTTAAATTATTACTTAATACCATTAACAACACACCAAGTAATAATTCCCAAATTCTATATTCCAATCTATAAAACTTATCTACAGATTGACTTAATGTATTAATATAAATAGAACCAATTGCGATAAATCCAATCACAAATACAAAATAATTTTTGAAATATTTGTAAATTAGATAAGCTAAAAAAGGAAAAAGTATATAGTACTGTTCTTCAATTGCCAAGCTCCAAGTGTGAAGAAGTGGCATGACCTTTGCAGACTCTGCGATGTAAAATTCAAGGTTCATAAAGTAATAATTTGCATAAAAGAATACAGAAGGAATTAATGAATTTATATACTCCTGCATTGCTTTAGGGCCTAGTAAAAAATATGAAAAAGGAATAGTCAACAAAAGTGTTGAAAAAAGTGCTGGAAGTATTCTTCTTACTCTCCTTAAGTAAAAGTTTTTAAAAGTAAAGGTTCCTTCATTTAGCTCAGAGATGATTATGTTTGAAATTAAATAGCCAGAAATAACAAAAAAGATATCGACACCCAACCATCCACCTTGAAATAATCTAATATCTGCGTGATAGAATATAACTGCTAATACTGCAACTGCTCTTAAACCATTTATATCTTGCCTAAAAGGGATTCTTTTAATTTTAGAAATATCAATAATTTTAAAAAAAATACTCATGAGTGGTCAGAGGCAGAATCGAACTGCCGATCCCGTGTTTTTCAGATATGGGCTAACCTTTTGACCTTAATATATTTTACATTAACTTACTTATAAATTGATAGTTACTTGAGGCTTTATATAAGTAACTACAGTATCTACAAACAATTATCATAATCTCATACGGGCAACTTGCAGGAAGTTAAATTTTAATTAATGCTTCTGTAATAGGAAAATATACTGCGTAGGAAATTGGCGAATTCCAGTTCTTTTAGTTGTCAAGATTTTGAAATCAGAAAACAACTTCTTAAGTGCGTGTTCAGTAAATCTCCAAAAATCTTCAGGTTCATCGTGTAATGGGTAAATAAATGGAACAGAAACTAATAGATGA
>MDSV01046456.1_pt1 | contig 59555 bp, 61 predicted proteins | sample 810851 | NCBI WGS metagenome assembly MDSV01 (sample SAMN05326640, study PRJNA326480) | marine metagenome | isolation source: seawater | place: Atlantic Ocean: North East | collected 2012
AGAAATGAGTAGTTATGTAAATGAATTATTAGAAAGTTCTGCTAAAAAACAAAATTTTTCATTTATGTTTATGGATAGTGGAGCAGGACATGATACTGCCCACTTGTCAAAGGTTTCTCCAGCTTCTATGATTTTTATACCTTGCAAAGATGGTTTGAGTCATTGCCCAGAAGAATATGCAGAAATACAAGACATAAGAAACGGTTCAGAAGTTATTAAACAATCAATTTTATCGATTAAAAGTAAAATTATATAAATTTTTGATTAATGCAATCTTGGGTTGAACATATCCCTTAAGTGATCCCCAACCAAATTGATTGAGGCGACAGTAATCAAAAGTGCTACACCTGGAAAAATACTTATCCAAAAATCACCACTATACATGTATTCAAAACCATTACCAATCAGTAAACCTAAAGAAGGCTCTGTTATAGGAAGACCTAGACCCAAGAAACTTAATGTCGCTTCTAAAGAAATTGCGTGTGCAGTTTGTAAGGTTCCTACAACAATTAGAGGAGCCATACAATTGGGTAAAATATGTTTAAACATAATGCGTGTATTGCCAAAAGCTAAACATCTTGCTGCATCAACATACTCTTTATTAATTTCAACTAATGCACTTGCTCTGGCCGTTCTAGCATAATATGCCCATTGAACTAATATTAGTGCAATAATTGTTTTTTCAACCCCTTTTCCGAAAGCCGCTAAAATTATTAATGCAACTAAGATAGAAGGAAAGCTTAATTGTATATCAACAATTCTCATTACTAGTGTTTCATATTTACCTCTGAAAAAGGCTGCAGAAATACCAAAAAAAGTTCCTATAATTAGAGCAAAAATACCTGACAAAACTCCAACACCCAAGCTAACTCTTAGTCCATAAAATATTGCTGAGAGCATATCTCTTCCAGCCCCATCAGTTCCAAGAAGGAAGGAATTGCCTTCAAAGTCTTCAGATAAAGGTGGAAGTCTACTATTCATAATGCTAACAGAATTTAAATCATAAGGGTCGGTAGGCGATACTAAAGGAGCAAAAACTGCAACAAACAAAATTAAAATAAATACTATTAAAGCGCCTACAGCAATTTTATTTACATAGAAATCTCTCCAAAAGTTTTTGAAATTTTTAAATTTAGGATTCATTTATTAATTCCTCTAAATCTTACTCTTGGATCAAGAAAAGTATATAAAATGTCAACCAGAAGATTCAAAAAAACGAAGAAGGTAACAATTATCATTAAGTAAGCAACGATCACTGGTCTATCTAGGTTATAAATAGAGTCTATAATTAACTTGCCCATACCTGGCCAAGCAAAAACCGTTTCGGTGACTGTTGAAAACGCTATTAACGAACCAAATTCAAGTCCAACAACAGTTACTATAGGGATTAAAATATTTTTAAGTAGATGAACCATGACAACTCTTTTTTCAGATAAACCTTTTGCCCTAGCAAAAGTTATATAATCTTGAAGAATTATTTCTCTAGTTCCAGCTCGAGTTAATCTTATAACTGAAGAGATTTTGAATAAGGCTAGATTCAATGCAGGTAAAAAGACATGTGATAATCCGTCTAAAGTGAATAGAGAACTTTCGATTCCTAAAAAACTTCCAATTTCTCCTCTCCCTGTAGATGGCAGCCAACCAAGATAAACTGCAAAAATCATTATAAATATTATACCTACCCAAAAAGTAGGCATAGAAAAACCTAAAATTGATCCAGCCATAATAGTTTTGCTTATTTTACTATCTGGTTTATAACCTGCATATATTCCTAATGGTATTGCAATTACAAGTGATATGAATAGAGAAAATAATGCTAATTCAAGAGTAGCAGGCATTCTCTGCAAAATTAATTTTAGTGCCGGTTCGCCAAATATAAAAGAATCACCAAGATCTCCTTTAAGAGCATTAACTAAAAAATACCAGTATTGTTCGCTTATGGGTCTATCTAATCCAAGCTCACGAATAACCCGTTCGACCTCAGCTTGGTCAGCTTCTGGATTTATCAGCATTTCTACTGGGTCACCTACTAGATTAACGCCTACAAAAACCAGAATAGACATAATAAATAAAACTAGTATGCTCTGGCCAAATCTTTTAAAGATGAATTCAGTCATTTTAAATTTTTCTATTAGTAAATATTAAACCCAGGATAAAGTTATCCTGGGTTTAAAAAATAATGAAAGATTATTTACAAGATAGATACATTGCAATTGTTCTTTCATCAGTCCTAGGCGTATAACTACAACCAGACTTAGATGCCCAAGTATTCATTTGATAGTGAATTGGAATTACACCATAATTTTTACCTACGGATATCTCAGTTGCTTCAGCTAAAAGCTTTCCTCTTGCATCTGAGTCAACAGTAGCAAGTGCTTTTTGTACTAATTTGTCAACAGCCGGATCTGAATGTCTACCCCTATTAGCTCTTCCCATTCCAATAGACTTATCATAAGTATGTAACAGAGCTCTTAAAGGAGAAGATGCTTCTCCAGAACCTGCACCCCATCCCAAAACCATAAAACTAAATTCTGGACTTTTGTTTGGGCCACCTCTAGAAGCTCTTTTAAAATAAACTGCTTTTGGCATTGTTTCAACTTTAGCTTTTATTCCTATTCTAGAAAACATTTGAGCTAAGGCTTCTGCAATTTTGGCATCATTAATATATCTATCATTTGGACCATGTATAGTCATTTCAAAGCCACTTCCATAACCCGCCTCTTTAAGAAGTTTTTTTGCACCCTCAGGGTCATATGGATCAGGCTTCATTTTCGAAGAAACTCCATGGAAACCTGCAGGAAGTAATTGACCTGCTTTTACAGCTATTCCTTCCATAACTTTTGCAACCATTGCATCACGATTAATAGCAAGCGATAATGCTTTTCTCACCCTTGTGTCCATTAGTGGGTTTTTGATTTTTCCACCTCCTATAGCTTTTATATGTGGAGAATTTTCTCTAAATTGATCCATGTGTAAATAAATTACACGATTTGAAGGACCACTATTTAATTTTAAAGAGGGATTCTTTTTTAGCTTAGCTACGTTTAACGGTGGAACATTATCAATAAAATCAACATCTCCTGCTAGTAATGCAGCGATTCTTGCAGGTCCAGATTTAATAGGTTTAAAAAGTAGATTTTCAAATTGTGGCATTCCACGCCCTGCACCATGATAATTTTTATTAGCCTTTAGAACAATTTTATCACCGGGAACCCATTTTACAAATTTGTAAGGTCCAGTTCCAATTGCTGATTTACCACTATTATAGTCTGAAGTAGAGGCACCTTCTCCATTTTTTTTAGAGATAATTTTAACTGTCATTATATCATTAGGCATTAAAGGATAGGGTTTTTTTGTTTTAATATGAATAGTATGACTATCAATTTTTATAAACTCTTTTCCTTTTAAATAAGTACCAAATCCTGATGGAGATTTTGGAACATTTTGTGCTCTTTTAGCAGTAAAAAGGACATCATCAGCTGTAAAATCACTGCCATCGTGAAATTTAACTCCTTTTCTTAATTTAAATTCCCACGTGGTATCATTTATTGGTTTCCAAGAGGTAGCCAAATCAGGGTAATGTTGCTGATTCTCATCTGATCCAACTAATGTTCCAAAAATTTGAGTTGAAAAGGCATTGTTAGGACCTAGATTATGATAATGTGGATCGATTGAGCTAGGCTCTGATTTCAATCCTATAGTTAAGTCTTTTGCCATGGCGGTTCCAAACAAAAATAAACTAACTATGAAAATTAAAAATGTGTTAATAAATTTCATTATTTCCTCCTAATTTTTTTAAACACAGACTGAAGTAAAATCATATTAGAGTCAAAAATAAAATAGAAAAAAATAATTAATTAGATAACATATTAATTCCTAGGAGAAGCTATTGTCAAAATTAAATGTTTTTTTAGATCTGCCACAGAGTCAATTTTATAGAGATAAACAAGAGAAATTGTTGCTTTCATATAGAATACGTAAAGAACAAAAAAAGCCTTATTTAGTTTTTTTACATGGTTATAATGGCAATAGTAAAAGTTGGGCTTACCAATTTAATTACTTTAAGAATAAGTTTTCTATGATTGCAATTGATTTCCCTGGCTTTGGAGGATCTGAAAACATGAAAGATCCTGATATGTTTAAAGTAGCTGATTTAATTCATAGAGCTTTAAAAAGTATAAATGTAGATAAGTTTACATTAATTGGTCATTCAATGGGTGGCATGTTAGCACAAATAATATGTACAAATTATAAAGAAACAGTCCAAAAATTAATTCTCTCATGTACGCATACCGGATATGCTTTAACTTATAAATCTCCTTTAAGAGATCCTTATCAAAACAGGTTAAAACAAAGAAAAGAAATGTCAGACTTAGAGTATGGTGAATTAAGAGTTAGAAAAATGTTACCAAAATTAAAAGACGCAAAAATTTTTAAATTTTTAGCAAAAATTAGTGAAGAAATAACTGAAGAAAGTATTTTGTGTGGAGGAACAGCCATGCAAATACTAAGTACTAAAAGTATATTAAATAAAATTAAATGTCCTTGCCTAATCTTAACTGGTTCAGAAGATATTGTTGTTTCAGAACAAAAATCGTCCTTTCTGATTAAACATATTAAACATGCTAAACATCAAGAGTTACTTGGGGTTGGTCATGCACCTTACTGTGAAGATCATATTAAATTTAATGATGCTGTTTACTCATTTCTAAAATCATAATGACTGCATTATCTTATCGACCTTTTTTAATTTATTTTATAACGAATTCTATTTCTCTTCTTGGTTTATGGGTTCAAAAAATAGGAGTAGGATGGTTAACTTGGCATTTAACAGAGTCAACTTTTTGGACAAGTTTTGTAACTCTAGCTTTAATGGCACCTGCAGGGGTGTTAGGGCCAATTTTTGCCGTTTGGGCAGAAAATTGGGATATGAGAAAAGCTAGTATAATATTAAAAATCTTAATGTTTATTTTAGCATCTTCGGTTTGGTATTTACAATTTTTAGAACTTCATAGTGTATACTCACTAGCACTATTATCAATTTTTCATGGTATTTTAAGTGCTATGTATCACCCTGTAAGGTTAGTATTTGTATCTGTGATTGTTAAAAAGAATTTGTTAGGAAGTGCGATAGGTTTGAACTCAGTATCATTTAACGCTTCAAGGGTTATTGGTCCATCTTTAGCTGGCTTCTTTATATTTTTTTTTAATCTCGAGATTACCTTTTTGATATCAGCTTTCTCTTATTTGCCAATATTACCATTTCTTTTATTCGTACCACTAAGAGAAAGAAAATCTATCAAAAAAAAAGAAAGTAATTTTATTAAAAATTTTAACGAAGGACTGAAAATTGTCTTAGAAACTAAGGTTATTTTGGAAAGTTTATTTGTAGTATTTATTAATGCTTTTTTTATAAGGGGAATACTTGAAATTCAACCTACAATAGCTGGGGAAATATTACTTGGAAGTAGTACTAATTTGTCAATAATTACAGCAACAGCAGGAATAGGGGCTTTGTCTTCTTCAATATGGATGAGTAAAGGAAAAATAGAACAATTTAATTTAAAAAACATATTATTTCCTATGTTAATTGTTGGTTTTATTAGTTCACTTTTCATTGGTTTTACAAATAATTTAATTGTAATATCAGGCTCATTTTTGTTAATGGGCTTTTCTACAACCATGATTGGCATTACTACTCAAACAATTATTCAGCTGGATGTAAATGATAAATATAGAGCAAGAGTATTAACTTGGTGGTCTTCAATCTCATTTGGTTCTCTTACTTTAGGTGGTATTATTTTAGGACTTGCTGGTGAGTTTTTCCCTATTAAATTTGGGATTGTTTGTATGCCTATTATAGGTTTTATTTTATATAGATATTATTATTTAAAGTTTTAATTAGTATTTTTATTTTCTCGATGAAAAATATAAATTCCCGAGACTGTAATTATTAAACCACCAATCAAAGTATTGATGAATGGTGAAACATTCCATATTAATAAGTCAAATAAAATTGCCCATAATATACCTGAATAATTAAAGGGACTAACTATTGAAGCTTGTGCTTTCTGAAGAGCATAAGTCATTAAAATTTGAGTAATGAAAGCACAAGTGCCAAGACCAATAAATAATATTATAACTTTTAAACTAGGTTCCTTCCAAAAAAATGGCTGGAAGAAAGAAGTACATATCACGCTAATCAACATAAAGTAAAATACTGTTTTAACTGGGTTTTCAGTTGTGCCAAGGATTCTTAAAAAAATAATTGTTGTAGACCACATAAATGTTGCGATCACTGCTATAATTGAAGCTGTCTTAATATCTGCAGTTGGGTCAACAGCTATTAAAACCCCAAAAAAACCCAAAATTATAGCTGTCCATCTTCTCCAACCAATAACTTCTTTCAAAAAAATTATGGCTAATATGGAGCTAAATATGGGAACAGCCATAGATATAACTGTAACATCTGCAACTGGTATTCTATGTAAAGAGTAAAAAAATAATAAATTTCCAATTAGTCCTGATAAAGAACGAAATAGGTGCAGAAAAGGTTTTTTTGTTTTTAGAAAATTAAAACCACCTAATTTATAAATCAAAGGTGATAATAAAATTAATACTATAATGCCTCTTGCAAAAGCAATTTGAACTGGGTGATACTCAGGGCCAATTATTTTTGCTTGAACACTCATTAAAGTTACACTCAGCACTGCAAATATCATAGCAAAAATTGCTTTAAAGTTATCAGGTGAATTTATAAAAAAATTAAATATTTTCAATTTTTTTTATTTCTTTATATCTAAGAGTCTTTTAGATTGTCTTAAAAAGAAAAAGCATAAAAATGCTGAAAAGAAGGGATATAATGCTGACAATCTGATAGTGTTAATTAAGTCATAGCCTAAGTCCATTGCTAACGCAAAAGGTATTGCTCCTACAGATGCTCCTACAACTAATACCATTTGCCCAGTCCCTTGAATACTTCCTACATGAAGTCGGCCAAAATAGCGAGGCCAAATATAACCAAATAAAGACAGATTAAAAGCATTATTTATTCCAAAAATTATTGAATAAATTAGAGCAAATTTAGCGTTTGTTGCAAAAGTGATAGATATTAAAGATGACGTGGTAACTAACAGAGAAAAACCGATTATGTTATGTGTTTGGAACTTGTCTAACATTTTTCCTACAATTGGAATAAATATAACCATTGCAATCATTGTGGGTATAAATAAAGCAGCTGCAGTACCACTTGCTATGTTGAAATATTGGTTTAGAATTGTAACTTGAAAGAAATGTAAAGCTGTAACAAGAGTTGATATTGAAAAAAAAGAAAATGAAAGGATATAAAAACTCTTTTCTTTTAAAGCTTCATTTAGTGTCAAACCAAAAATTTTGTTATTTTCTTTGACATTTTTTTGATCTTTGATGATACCATCAGGGTATATATTAACATCTTCTGGTTTATTTATTGCTAAGAATATTAATGGTGGAAGCATGATAATCCATGTAGATAAACCAATTATCATCCATGCTTGCCTCCATCCATAATTAGTAATCAAAAAATCAGAAATAGGTGGATGCAATCCCATTGAAATAGCAAAACCTAATCCCATTAATCCTAATGCAAAACCTCGTTTTTTATCAAACCATTGGGTTATAATATTTGCAGATCCTAACATTAGAGACCCTTGCCCAAAAAATCTTAAAAAACCAAATGCTACAGCTAGCATAAGAAAATTTGCTGCTGCTCCAAATATCATGCAACCAAAACCAAGAAGGATGATTGTATAAATTAAAACTATTCTTGGTCCGTGTTTATCAACTAATTTTCCCATTTTGGGAAGTAAAAACGCAGCAAATAAAGTTGCTATCATGTAGGCAGTTGTGATGGAGGTACTAGAAATTTGTAAATCTTTTGAAATTACTGGAATAAAAGGACTAAATGTATGAGATTGACCAGCTCCACTAGAGAAAATACCTAAGCTTCCAATTCCAACAATAACCCAGCCATAAAAAAACTTTTTATTATATTTTTCATAAAGTTTTTGATTAATTAAAGACATGGAATCACCTCAAAATTAATTTACATGTTAATCAATTAATAGGCAATTTGTTTTATTAAGTTTTAGTTTTACTCGCCTGAACAAGCATATCAACTGCTTCTAATAAAGAACGGGAGCTATTAAAATTTTCTCTAGTTTCATTTGCAATGGGTGTTTTATTTGCTAAATCCATTATATCAGCAGCTCCTTGATGAAATTTAGGGGTAAGGTTTATTTCTTTATAGGTGTTAGCTATTTCTAACATTTCTCCTTCCCATCTTTTGGCATCTAGGGGTATTTTTGGCACCATTTTTTCCATAGCTTCTAAAATACTTGGTTTACTATATCTTAGTTCGTCAATATACTCATTAAATAAATCTAACTTCCTTGATGCAGTAATGACCGCTGCATGTAAGGCAAATGTACCTTTTGTAGCACTAGCGTACACCATCTTCATTGCAGAAGCTTTTCCTATTTTATTCCCAATAGTTTTTACTACAATTCCTTTTCCATCCATGACGTTTAATTTTTCTGCATGTTTACCAGATAGATATAATCTTGTTTGGCCATTCTCAATTAAAGGGTTTAATCCTATTATTCCACCATCAACAAAATTAAAATGTTTTTGAGACAAAGCATCACCAATTTTAATTGAAGTTTTAGGAGAAATAGCATTGCAGTCAACATATGTTATAACTTTCTTCAAATTACTTTTTACAGAAGCTTCGTTTACTATTCTAGCTTGAGGAAGGGCAAATTCAGGGGGTAAAATAGATAATACAATTTCAACTTCATTTATGAGATTTTCAATATTATCAGTATCTTTAATACCTGATTTTTTAGCCAATAATTTTGTTCTCTCGGATCTATTGCTTAGGCATGTAAAAACATTAAAACCGTTATCCAAAAGAGCTTTGCCGCAAGCGTGCCCCATGTCGCCAGGCATTAAGATACCTATATTAGGAAGTAGTTTCATTTAAAATTATTTTTCCATTGGCCCATTATTTTTTTCCCAATCACCAATTCCACCAGCATTTTTAACATTTTGATAGCCCATTTCTTTCATTGTCTTTCCTGTTAAAGCGGCTTGACCTCCGGCACCACAAATAAGAATTATTTCATCTTCTTTTTTTAGATTTTGGTTATAAATAGCAGTAGAATCATCTGCAATAAATTCTATCATGCCTCTTGGAATTCTTAATGCATTTTTTATTGTACCAGTTTTATCTATTTCGGCACTATCTCTTACATCTACAAATATTGCACTATTTGACTTATGTTTCTCTATCGCTTCGTTTGTATCTATTTTCTCTACTTCGGAATTTGCTTCACTCATATAAATTTTAGCTGTTTTCATTTAATTCTCCATGTAAGTTTTTATTAATAAATTATACCCATATCAAAAGGTTGAGTTACCCCTAGAGTCATCCAACAATTTTGACATTCAGAATTTAAAGTTGCTTTACCCAAAGACCAAAACACTTTGTATCTTCTATTATTTTTGCTATCAAGTAATACTTCTATCCTAGCATCTTTTGTATTTTCAAAAAGAACTTTTATTTTAAAAAATTTTGAATTTAATAATTTGTCATAAGGCTTATTTTTAATCATCTTTGAAAAATATTTAAAAGGACCAGTATATTTTTTATTTTCTGGATGAGCAAAGATCCAACATTGATAAATTCCTTTATCATTTTTAGAATTTGATTGCAGGGATATAAGTTGAATCTCCACAACATCTGAAGAAGAAAATTTATCATTAGGCATTATGTCTGCAGATAACGTCTTACCAAGGAACAATAGACAAGGGATTAAAAATAAAATTAAATATAATTTGTTATAGGCCAATATATTAACTACTTATAAAATTATTAATTATTACTATATTAGTACAATATTAATTGAATTCAAAGAGGATAAAAAATGAAAAAAATATCGAAATTTTTAATAATTTACTTTCTTACAATAGTATTTACTAATATATCAAATACTTTTGCAGCAAGTTCTGAATCCTCTTCAAGTAATATTATTAAATCAACTGACTATTATCTTGCAAAAGACTTGATTACAAATGGTAATTATAATGAAGCAATAAGAATTTTAAAAGATTTGGAAAAAGAAACTAGTAAGGATGCAGATATACAAAATAATTTAGGTTTTTGTTATAGGAAGATAGGTGACTTAGATAATGCAGCCAAGCATTATAATAATGCTCTCAAGCTTAACCCAAAGCACAAGGGAGCTTTAGAGTATCAAGGAGAAATGTATCTTACATTGAACCGGATTGATAAAGCAAAAAATAATTTGAAGAAATTAGATAAAATATGTTTTCTTGGATGCAAAGAAATGGAAAAGTTAGAATTATCTATTAAAATGAAATTAAAAGGTGTAAAAAGTAAATATTAAGGAATTTTATATATGTTACCTTTTGATAAAATTAATATAAATGAAATTGTCTCAGAAATTAAAGATGGAACTTTATTAGGTATCCCAGCCGACTATTCGGGTGTTCCAATGACGTTTACAAAAGAACTTATAAAAAAGAAAGTTAAAAATTTAAAACTTTATTGTTTGCCCTTAACAACTATACAAGGAGATATGTTAATTGGATCTGGGTGCGTTTCTGAAATCGAAGCTGCAGCAGTAAGTTTAGGTGAATTTGGTCAAGCTCCAAGGTTTCAGGACGCTGTTATTAATCAAAAGATAAAGGTAAAGGATTCAACATGTCCTGCCTTGCATGCTCAACTTCAAGCTACAGAGAAATCAGTCCCTTTTATGCCTTTACGAGGAATTATAGGCTCAGATTTATTGAAATATAGAGAAGATTGGAAAGTTATTCAAAACCCAATGAATACTTCCGGAAAAGAAGGTGAGGATGTTATTCTGCTTCCAGCTGTTAAATTAGATGTTTTAGTGTTTCATGCTACAAAGGCTGATAAAAATGGTAATGTTCAAATTGGAAGAAGAAGAGAATTAGCTACTTTAGCTCATGCCTCAAGTAAGGTTTTTGTTACGGTTGAAGAGTTTGTGGATGAAGATTTTTTTCAAAGTGAAATAAACGCATCTGCTACTTTGCCTGCATTATACGTTGATGCTATCGCTAAATCAAAAAATGGTTCTTGGCCCTGTGGTTTAACAGGAAAATATTATCCAGATTTTGAAGAGTTAAAAACCTATTCTTTGGCATCTAGAAACCAAAGTACATTTGACAACTATATGGAAGGTTTTTTAAACTCTGAGAATTTACAAGCAGCCCAGTGAACCAGTCTAAAATAAAGTTTGAAGAAATATTAATTAGTATTTTATGTGATTTATTGAAAGATGATAATCATGTAGCAGTAGGTGCGGCTTCTCCAATACCTGGGGCGGCGGCTCTTTTAGCTAAAGAAGAACAAAAGAAAAAAAACAAAAAATTAAGAGTAACTATTCTTCATTCACAAAGGTTTAATAACTTTACAGATGGTGCAAGAGAATTGTTTGATTGTGCAGCCCAGGGAAGGATTGATACATTTTTTCTTGGTGGAGTTCAAATAGACCAAGAAGCTAATATAAATTTAGTTGGTACAGGTCAATATCCAAATTTAGATAAAAGATTTTCTGGATCATTTGGGTCTGCTTTAATGTATTATGTAATTCCAAAAGTTATTTTATTCAGAGAAGAACATTCTTCAAGGACTCTAGTTAAAAAGGTAGACTTTATTTCTGCACCTGGAGTTTCTGAAAAAACATTGTATCGTCCTGGAGGACCTAAATATTTATTAACAAATAAAGCTTTATTCAGTTTTAACAATAGAAAAAAAAGGTTTTGTTTAGAAGAAATTGCTCCGGACGTTAACAAAAGTGAAATAAAAAACCTGACAGGTTTTGACTATGATCAAAATAATAAAATCAATTATTTTACTTTACCTTCTAAAAGCAGATTAGAAGTTTTAAGAAAAACCATTGTACCAATGGTCTCAGAGTTTTACCCAAATTTTACAAAAAAGATATGGTTTAATTAACGTCTTTTAGCTTCATTTCTCTCCAAGCCATATAGGAAGTAGAACTTAAAATTATTATACCTCCAATCCATAATGATACTTCTGGTGTCTCGAAAAAAAGAGTGTAACCTAACAAACCTGACCAAATCAGTCTCAAAAAATCAAATGGAAGTAACATTACCATTTCCCCTCTCTCGAAAGCGCTATTCATCAAAGTTTGTGCTAATGTACCTGTAAAAGATATAAAAAATAAAATTATAATTTGTTCAAAATTTGGATTAGTCCAAACAGGAATGGCAACAAATAAAGTCGCTGGTATTAAACCTATTCCTGCATAAAATGAAATCGTTATAGCATTATCAGTTTTAGTAAGCTGTTTAATAAATATTAAACAAATTGACCATAATAGAGCAGAAAATATTATAAAAAACGATCCAATTTGAATTGAAATATCTGGTCTTAAAACAATTAAAGTTCCAATAAACCCTAGAATTAAAGCTGTAAATCTTCTTAAGCGAATTTTTTCTTTTAAAAACAAGATAGATAATATTGTTGCAAAAATAGGAACAGTAAAGCCTAGGGCAGTAGCCTCAGCTAATGAAGTTATACTTAATCCATAAAAAAAACAAATTAAGGCAACAGAGTTAAATAATATTCTATAAATATGTATTTTAGGTTGTTTTGTAGCAAAAATTTTGTAACCATTATTTATGATAATAGGTGCAAGAACTAGGGCTACAAAAACATTTCGGAAAAATGCTATCTCGAATGGATGTATTTCCTGAGATAGATATTTAACTGCGCTGTGCATAACGACAAAACAAAAACCTGATATAATCATTAAAATAATTGCTAATATATTTTTTGGAATTAGTTGGAATTTTTCTATTAAATTAGAATGTATTTTTGAAAAACGAATCAATTTATTAATTTTGCATAATAATTCTATTGATTTTTTCTATTTTCAATTAAATTCTCAACTACTGTTGGGTCAGCGAGGGTTGATATATCTCCAAGATCTTTATATTCATTAGCTGCAATTTTTCTTAAGATTCTTCTCATGATTTTTCCAGATCTTGTTTTTGGTAATTGAGGAGAAAATTGAATTAAATCTGGCGTAGCAATAGGACCTATTTCTTTTCTTACCCAAGCTTTTAACTCGTTTAGCAAATCTTGACTATCTTGAGTACCAACATTCAGAGTTACGTACGCATAAATACCTTGTCCCTTAATCTCGTGAGGATAGCCAACTACTGCGGCTTCAGCAACATTAGCATGAGAAACTAATGCAGATTCTACTTCAGCTGTTCCCATTCTATGCCCAGATACATTAATTACATCATCAACCCTTCCTGTTATCCAGTAATATCCATCTTCATCTCTTTTACAACCATCGCCAGAAAAATATTTACCAGGAAAAGTTTTGAAATATGTATCTATAAATCGTTCATGATCACCATAAACTGTTCTCATCTGACCTGGCCAAGACATTTCTATACATAAATTTCCTTCATTGGTTCCAAAAAGTTCATTATTTTCATTATCTACTAAAATTGGCTTTATTCCAAAAAATGGTTTTGTTGCTGAACCTGGCTTTGTTTCTGTAGCACCTGGTAAGGGTGTTATTAAAATACCACCAGTTTCTGTTTGCCACCATGTATCAACTATAGGACAATTATTTTCTCCAACAACTTCATTGTACCAATTCCAAGCTTCTGGATTAATTGGTTCACCAACAGTCCCTAATATTCGTAAGCTTTTTCTACTAGTGATCTTTACAGGTTCATTTCCTTCAGCCATTAAAGCCCTTATGGCTGTGGGTGCGGTATAAAAAATATTAACTTTATGCTTGTCAACTACTTCCCAAAATCTACTCACTGAGGGATAATTAGGTACACCCTCAAACATTAGTGTGGTTGCACCATTTGATAGAGGGCCGTAAACAATATATGAATGTCCAGTTACCCATCCAACATCTGCAGTACACCAGTATATTTCATCTTTTTTATAATCAAAAACATATTCATGAGTCATTGAAGCATACACCATGTAACCACCTGTTGTGTGTAAAACACCTTTTGGTTTACCAGTTGAACCAGATGTATAAAGAATAAACATAGGATCTTCGGCTTTCATCTCTTCTGGTTTACATTGATCAGATACTTTTGAACTTATTTCATGGTACCAAAAATCTTTACCAGCGTTCCATTCTATATTTCCTCCAGTTCTTTTAACAACAAGACATTTTTTACAAGTTGGAGTTTTTAGGAGTGCTTTATCTGTATTATTTTTGAGAGGAATTTTTTTTCCACCTCGAACTCCTTCATCAGCTGTTATTATTAATGAAGAATTACAATCATTGATCCTCCCTGCAAGCGCTTCTGGAGAAAATCCACCAAAAACAACCGAATGAATTGCTCCAATCCTTGTACAAGCTAACATTGCGTAGGCAGCTTCTGGGATCATTGGCATATAAATTGTAATTATATCAGCTTTCTTTACACCAAGTTCTTTTAGAACATTAGAGAATTTTGATACCTCTTTGAATAATTCATTGTATGAGATTAACTTTTGTTCATTTGGGTTATCACCTTCCCAAATAATTGCAGTTTTATTTCCATTTTTTAAAACATGCCTATCAATACAGTTATAACTTGCATTTAATGTTCCATCTTCAAACCATTTGATAAATAAATTTTCTTTTTTAAATGAAAAGTTACTAATTTTGGAATAAGGTTTGATCCAATCAATACGTTTACCATTTTTAGACCAAAAATCATCTGGTTTCTCTATAGATTCTTGATACATTTTTTCATACTGTCCAGCATTAATATGTGATTTATTTATTAAATCTTGTGAGGGTTTAAATTTTTCTTTCATTTTAAATCCATTATTTTTTTTAATTATCGATGCATTGTATAATAATTTAAATTTTCATTCTATTAATAATATTCTCTGCATTTAATTGATCCTCTATATTTAAAACTTCTTTTGCAATTTCAAAGGAAAAACCTCTTCTAGCAAGGGCCCCAAACCATTTTTTTTTTAATTCAGCATGATTATTTTTATTTATTTTTTTAGAAAAAAAAACACCTATTCTTCTTTTTTTTAGATATATTAGGGCAGCAAAAAATTCATTTTTATCATTATTTAAAAGTATTTCTAAAGAATTTTTTATAATATTTTCTGGTATACCTTTTGCCATGAGTTTGGCTTTAATCATTTTTTGGGATCCACCGCTATTAAAAATCTGATTACTTTTCAAATTTGAATATCTAATATCATTTACATAATTTAATTTTTTCATTTTGGTTAATATATTTTTTATTAAATTCTCTTTTTCATTTTTATTTAGTGTAAAATTCTTATCAAATAATTTTTTTCTTAAGAAGTCTAAAAATTGTTTTTCAGAAGTTTCAAACCTAGAAAGATAGTTTAAACCAATATGTTCAATTTTTTTTTCTATGTCGCTGTTAATTTTCATTGTAAATTTATTATTTATACTCATAAATAAACTAAATTAATTTTTAAGTTATTTAAATTAAAATATGAAATTAAAATCAACAAAATTAGGAATTAGACGGGATATTAATCTTGTTAACTGGTTAGGTTTATATACTTTGTACATAAAAGAAGTAAGAAGATTCACAAGTGTTTTTCTTCAAACTGTTTCAGCGCCAATGGTAACAACTTTATTATTTGTAGTAGTATTTTCAGTAGCTATTGATCGAGGAGCGGGAAAGGAAGGCATCCCATATATAACTTTTTTGATACCTGGTTTATTAATGATGAGTGTACTTCAGAATTCTTACGCAAATGCTTCATCAGCTTTTATGACGGCAAAAGTAACAGGGAATATAGTAGACTTATTGATGGCTCCTTTGGGACCATTAGAAATTTTTTTAGCTCATAATTTAGCTGGTATAACTAGAGGTTTGTTTGTTTTTCTTGCATCTTATTTTTTGCTTGGAATAATAGGTATAGCTAGTTTCCCGATAAGTTTGTTCTGGGTTCTGACTTTCTTGATATTAGGTGGTTTTGCTCTATCTTCAATAGGTCTAATAGCGGGAATATGGGCTCAAAAGTTTGACCAACTTGCAATAATTTCAAATTTTGTTGTACAGCCATTAGCATTTTTATCGGGTACATTTTATTCAATTGATAAGTTACCTCATTATTTAAAGTACATAGCTTACTGTAATCCCTTTTTCTATGTCATTGATGGATTTAGATTTGGTTTTTTAGGAGTAAGTGATGTTTCCCCATCAATAAGCATATCAATTTTATTAGTATGTAATTTGATTTTAGGTTATTGTTGCTGGTATATTTTAAAAGCTGGTTATAGATTAAAGACCTGATGTTTTAGAGAAAATTTATGATTTTACTTGATGATACAAAAGATGGTATTTTACCATCTCAATCGATACAAAAATTGATTGATAACAATATAATTTATAGTAATGAAAAGATTACTAGTGATTTGATTCAACCAGCATCTTTGGATTTAAGACTTGGATTTAAAGGGTGGCGCGTTCCAGCATCTTTTCTGCCAGGAAAAAAGTTTAATGTGGAAGAAAAATTAAAGGCATTCGCCATGCATGAATTTAGTTTGTCTGAGGGAATGGTTTTAGAATGTGGTTGTGTTTATATTGTTAAATTGCTTGAAGGTTTGAAATTACCAAAAAATATTTCTGGCCTTGCAAATCCAAAAAGTTCTACTGGAAGATTAGATGTATTTACAAGATTAATTGTAGATAATAGTCAGGAGTTTGAAACAATAGATCAGGGTTATTCAGGACCATTATATATAGAGATTTCGCCTAGAACTTTTTCTATCCTTGTGAGAACGGGTACTAGATTAAATCAACTTCGTTTTGGAATTGGAAATTATTCTATCAGTGATCATAGGATGAAAGAATTACAAATAAAATTTGGGTTAGTTAGAGATGATGATAAAACTGTATTATCTGATAAGGTTGAAAACGGGTTACCACTTTCAGTTGATTTAAAAGGGTTTGATGGCTTAGTAGGTTTTAAGGCAAAAAAGCATTCAATGTTAATAGATTGTGATAAGCCTAAGAGCTACAAGGCGGATTTTTTCTGGGAAAAAATCACATCAAGAGATTTAATAATTAATGATAATAACTTTACAAGGTCATTAGTGTTAAGCCCAGATGCTTTTTATATTTTAGCAAGTAAAGAGTTTGTTTCTGTACCTTCACATCTAGCTGCTGAAATGAGACCTTATGATACTAGGGTTGGAGAATTTAGAGCACATTACGCTGGATTTTTTGATCCTGGGTTCGGTTTATCTGAGTTAAAAGCTGATAAAACAAAAGCTGTTCTTGAAATTAGATCTCATGATGTTCCTTTTTTGATTGAAGATGGACAAACTATTTGCAGATTAATTTTTGAACCAATGGCTAAAACTCCCAAAGAATTATATGGAGAGAAGGATGGCAAGAATAATTATCAATCGCAAGGATTGAAATTATCAAAGCATTTTATATAATCTAAATATTTATTTCTTCAGATTGATAATCAAGAATAAATTGCTAATATAATAAGCGAAGGATTTTTAAATGGCTTTAAGTTCTGCAATAATGAAAACATATGGAAGAATTGATATAGCTTTCTCTTATGGTGAGGGAAGTTATTTATATTCAGACGATGGAAAAAAGTATTTAGACTATGCTACAGGGATTGCAGTGAATTCTTTTGGACATTCTCATCCAAGATTAGTTGCAGCTTTGCAAGATCAATCTTCAAAACTTTGGCATGTTTCTAATTTGTATAGGATACCAGAGCAAGAGATGGTAGCTAAAAAATTAGTTGATAACTCATGTGCCGACCAAGTTTTCTTCTGTAATTCTGGTGCAGAAGCAACAGAGGGAGCTGTTAAGGTGGCAAGAAAATATGCATGGTCAAAAAATGAAAAGGAAAGAACGGAAATAATATGTGCTACTGGAGCTTTTCATGGAAGAACCTTAGCTATGTTAGCCGCTAATGATAGACCTCTTTTTAGAGAAGGCTTTGGTCCTAAAGTACCTGGATTTTCTCATGTTGAATGGGGAGATATTAAAAGTTTAAAATCAAAATTAAATGAAAAAGTTGCTGCGATTTTAGTAGAACCAGTTCAAGGAGAGGGAGGGGCTAGAAAAGCCCCAACAGGATATTTGAAAGAAATAGAAAAATTAGCAAAAGATACTGGTTGTTTGCTTATTTCGGATGAAGTCCAAATTGGTATGGGCAGATCTGGTTCTCTTTTTGCATATCAACAAGAAAGTATTGAACCAGATATTATTGCATTGGCAAAGGGTCTTGGGGGCGGATTTCCTGTAGGTGCCGTAATGGCAAAATCTAATGTAGGTGATGCAATGGTTCCAGGAACTCATGGAAGTACTTTTGGTGGCAATCCCCTTGCCATGAGGTCAGCTGAGGTTGTCTTAGATTTACTGCTTGAAAAAGGTTTTTTCAAAGAGTTACAGGAAAAAATAAAATACCTTGATGACCTTATTGTGAAGCTTACAAAAAGTTCACCAAAATTTTTTAATAAAGCTAAGGGTAATGGTATGCTTAGAGGAATAGAATTAAATGATAAAGTAACAGTAGGAGATTTTTCAAACCTAGCTAGGGAACAAGGATTATTATTAGTTGGAGCTGCCGAAAACACAATAAGGATACTTCCACCACTTAATACTACTTTTGAAGAAATTGATTTTGCTATCAAAGTTTTTAAAAACTTGAGCTCTTCAATTAAAGTTTAAGTTATGCCAAATTTTCTAGACATAAAAGATCTCAACAAAAATGAACTTAATCAAATCATTGAAAATGCAAATAATTGGAAATTAAAACAAGCTCCAAAGTTTTTACAAAATAAAAATATCATAATGATTTTTGAAAAACCTTCCCTTAGGACCAGGGTATCTTTTGAGGTCGGTATAAAGGAATTAGGAGGGTCAGTTACTGTATTAAATTCTAGTGAACTTAAATTAGGTGAAAGGGAAAGTATATTTGATACTGTTAAAGTTTTAGAAAGATATGTTGATATGATTATAATTAGATCTTTTGATCATAATATTTTAAAAGAAATATCTGAGACTTCTAATATTCCAGTTATAAATGCCCTTACTGATCATAGCCATCCATGCCAAGTAATTTCAGATTTATTAACTATTAAAGAAAAGCTTGGAGAAATTAGTCAAAAAAAAATCTCTTGGTTTGGAGATTGTAACAACGTTACGCAAAGCTGGATTGAAGCCGCGGTTCTATTTGATATAGAATTGTATATTGCAACTCCCAGAAGAATCTTACCCAATTCAAAAACAATGGATTGGGTTAAAAATAATAATGGTAAAGTAATTATTACTGATGATGTTACTTTAGCTGCAAAAAAAGCAGATTGTGTAATTACTGACACTTGGGTTTCAATGGGAGATAAAAAAACAAAATCTATAGATGAATTCCGACCTTTTCAAGTTGACGAAAAAATAATGTCAATGACATCAGAAAATGCATTGTTCATGCATTGTCTTCCTGCTCATCATGGTTATGAGGCTACAGCACAAGTTTTAAAAAGCAAAAAATCTGTTATCTTTGACCAAGCTGAAAATCGTCTTCATGCTCAGAAAGCTATTATAAATTATTGTAAAATTTAGCTATATTAAGTTTTTAGGTTTATCCTATATGTTATTAAAAAATTCAGTATTATCATTCCAAATAAATGATTCAATAAGAGGATCTTTATCTAGACTAGGTTCTGTTGCATTTGAAATTATAAATAGACAAAATTTACCATTTAAAATTCAATCATTATTTTCTGAAGGACTTTCATTAACTTCATTATTTGTTAATGGGATAGAAAATGAAAGTGTTTTCACAATTCATGTTAAAGGAGAAGGGTTTATAAAAACATTATTCTACGATATTAATCATTTATCTTCTTTAAGAGGATATATTGTTTTTAGAAAAGAAAATAAATTTGCTTCATCAAGTAATCTAAATTTTTTTCAAAATAGTGTTTTAGCTATAACAAATTCAGGCAAAAATTCTATTCTACATCAAAGTATAATTCCGTTTGACAATGACTCTTTAAAAGACTCGATTCAAAAATATTTTAATCCCTCTGAAAAAATAAATACAATTTTTAAAACATATAGTTCGAATGATTTAAAAAAAAAAAAAATCAAACTCTGATCAATATATCACTGGCGCTATTATGTTAAAAAACAATTTTAATGAAGACATAAAAGATCATTTTTATTCGGATGAAATAAATATTTGGGAAAAGGCTAACATTTATTTGAACACCTTGTCAGATGAAGAGTTTTTAGACTGTAATTTATCATCAAAAGATATTTTAAGACGTGTTTTTGGAGACTTTAATGTAAAAGTTTTTGAAGAAAAGGTTATTAATAATAAGTGTAAATGCTCTAAACAAAAAATACTAAAGTTTTTGAAATCTCTAAAAAAAAATGATTTAAAAGAACTTTTTAAAAATAAAAACAAGATTTCTTTTGTTTGTGAGTTTTGCTGTAAGGAGAGATTTATTTTTAAATCCCAAATAAGTGAATTTTTAAAATTTTAATTTTTCCAAAAAGAAGGAGAAAACATTACTAAAATCGCAAAAATTTCTAAGCGACCTAAAATCATTCCAAAACATAGTAAAAGTTTTCCTAAATCAGGTATTGAGAAAAAAGTTCCTTTAGGACCTATTGTTTCTCCTAACCCAGGACCTACATTGCCAATAGCTGATGCGGCACCAGAAATTGCTGTAATGAAATCAAGGCCTAAGCTTCCAAGTAAACATGATAAAATAATAAAAACTAGAATATATAGAAAAAAGAAACCCATTACAGACTCTGCAACTGTTTCAGGTATAGGTTTTTTGTTATAGTAAGGAACAACAACAGCATGAGGTGTAAGTAATTTATAGATTTGCGTTTTAGCATTAGCAATGAGTACTTGTATTCTTGCCATTCTTAAACCACATGTTGTTGAGCCAGCGCAACCTCCCATAAACATGAGCATTAATAATAAAGTAGTTGCAAAACCTCCCCATTTACTGAAGTCTGCTGTGCCATAACCTGTTCCAGTAATAATAGAAACAACATTAAATAATGATAATCTAATAGCCTTATAAATGTCTATTCCGTTTAAGCTTAAATTTAAAGCAACTAAAAAAACTAAAATCATTATTATTATTAAAAACCATTTTACCTGTTCATCTTTTAATAGATTCTTCCATCCACTCTTAGTAATTGACAGATAATGAACAAATGGTAATGAACCTACAATCATACCTAAAGTAATAATTAACTCAATATAGGCAGAATCAAAAGCTGCTAAAGAGTTAGATTTCGTTGAGTAACCTCCAGTTGCTAAAGTTGTCATAGCATGGGCAATTGAATCGAATATTGGCATTCCAGCAAACCAAAGCATGAGTGACCAAAAAAATGTTAGAATTGCATAAACTATACTTATCCCACTAGCAAAAATAGCTGCCCTTGGAATTACCTTTTCTGGCGTTTCATAAGATTCGGTTTTGAAAAGTTGCATACCGCCGATGGATAACATAGGTAAAATTGCTATTGCCATAACAATTATACCTATTCCACCCAACCATTGTAAAAGTGATCTCCATAATAAAATACCATAGGAAACTTCTTCTAAGTTTGTTATTACTGTAGAACCAGTAGTTGTAATGCCAGAAGTAGACTCAAAAATAGCATCAATTAAACTCATATTTAATTCTGAAAAGAGAAATGGTAAGCAACCAAAGATAGCAATTGAAATCCAGGCAGCATTTGTAAGAAGAAACGCTTGTCTTAATTCTAGGTGTTCAGATTTACTTCCTCTTGAAGAAAGATAAAGACCAGCGCCAACAAATAAAGTAATAAATGAGGATGCAAGAAAAGCAGGCCAATCTCTGCTATTAAGGAAAAAGTCTACAACTGCTGGCACAAGCATAAAAGCTGCAAGTACAGATAATAAAAGACCTATCAAATTTATTACAGGCTGGAATTTCATAATTGGTGATTATATATTAAAATAGAACAAACTTAACAATTATTTATTAAAATATTATTGTTTTATAAATCTAATGAAATGGTTTTGCAAGTATTTCTCTTTATAGAAAAATAACCTAAACTGACAATTTGTCGTTATAGAATTTTGCCTATAAATACGTCTTGATTTTATAAAATGATGATCTTTTTTAATAAAAAGATCACTTCCAATAATTTTTAAGTATTTTTCAATTCTATAGGGAGGGTATTACTAATCTCTATATCTTCTTTATCATGTGTGACAATTAAACAAGGAATATTTCTAGAGACTACTTCATCAATAAAATATTTTTTAAAACTATTTTTTGTTTTAGGGTCAAGAGAAGAGAATGGTTCATCTAATAAAATTGCCTTTGGAAAAGATAACAAGGTCCTTAAGCAAGCAATTCTGGTTATTTGACCTCCAGATAGTTCGTGAGGAAAAAAATTATCAAAATTATTCATTTTAATTTTAGTAAGAGCATCTTTAATAATGGAGTTTCTATCTATTTTAGAAAAATGTTTTGGCATTGCAAACATAAGGTTTTCTTTAACTCTAAAATGAGGGAATAAGAATCTTTCCTGCATTAAAAGACCAATCTTTCTTTTTTCTATGGGTAAATAATTAATATCTTCATTATCTAAAAATATTTTGCCAGTCCAAAAGAGATTTGAAGGTTTAATTCCAGTGATTAAATTTAATAATGTACTTTTACCAAGACCACTTTTACCATAAATCAACTTAATTTCTCCATTTTTTACTTTGAAACTTAAGTTTTTAATCAAGTAATTATTTTTTATTTCATTAAACCCGAATGATAAATTTTTAATTTGCAACATAGTAAAAATTAATTAATTTAATATTAGAAAATATACAATATGATTTACCAGTTTTTAAATATAAAAAAAACAATTACTAATTTAAAAAAGGCAAGTTTTAAAAAAAAGACTAATCCTAAATATTTTAGAGAATTTAGTAGTTTTTTAATATCTGCAAATAGATTACTTAGAGAATTTAATTTGATAGATTGGTCAATAAATTTTGATAATGCTAGAAGAAGAGCTGGAGTTTGTATTTACAATAAAAGAGAGTTATCATTTTCTATTCATTTTTTAAGAAACTCATCTGAAAAAGAGATTTATGATACATTATTACATGAAATAGCTCATGCTTTAGTTGGGCCAAAAAATGGGCATAATAATGTCTGGAAGAAGAAGGCCATTGATATAGGTTGTTCAGCTCAAGTTTATCATAATTATGAGTTTTCCAAACCAAAATGGATAAAATTTTGTATACAAGGTTGCTGGCAACAAAGCTGCTTTCGAAGAAAAAAAAATCTTATATGTAGATCCTGCGGATCAAAAGTAGGCTTTAAAGCAGATTATTAAAATTTTTAATTTCAAAAAACAACATTTTTAAATTGTTAATGCTTAAACTTATTCCTATAGTTCGATTATTAGTGTCAAATATTAATATAGATGAATTTATTTTTTAAATCTTTAATTTGTTATGAAAAAAAAACCTTTAATTGAAGTCAAAGATCTTAGAGTTTATTTTAAATTAAAAGATAAAACAGTAAAAGCTGTAGATGGTATTTCATGGAATATTAATAAGGGAGAAACCTTAGCAGTAGTTGGAGAGTCAGGATCCGGAAAATCTGTCACAGCATTATCATTGATGAGACTTACTGACTACTCTGGAGGAAAAATTGTTTCTGGTGAGATTAATTTTTTTAGAAAAAATAAATTTGCCATAGATTTGTCTAAACAAAATCAAAAAACTATGGGAGATGTTAGAGGAAACGATATTTCAATGATTTTTCAGGAACCAATGACATCTTTAAATCCAGTTTATACGATAGGAATGCAGATTTCTGAAGCAATAATAAAGCATCAAGATAAAACTAAAAATGAAGCGATTAAAATAGCATTAGATATGATAAAGCTAGTTAGAATTCCTGAACCAGAAAAGCAATTAAATCAATATCCTCATCAACTTTCAGGAGGTATGCGTCAGAGGGTTATGATAGCAATGGCTTTGTGTTGTAGACCATCTTTATTAATAGCAGATGAACCTACCACTGCCTTGGATGTTACTATTCAGTCACAAATATTAGATTTAATTAAAATGCTTCAAAAAGAGATTGGTATGTCAGTAATGTTTATTACTCATGACATGGGCGTCGTTGCTGAAGTAGCAGATAGAGTTGTTGTAATGTTTCAGGGTAAAAAAGTAGAGGAAGGTACAGCGTCAGAAATTTTTCATAATCCGCAGCATCCTTATACAAAAGCATTATTATCTGCTGTACCGAAACTAGGAAGTATGAAAGGTAGAAAAATGCCTGCAAAATTTGCAAATGTAGATATAAATCGTTCAGAGGGAGATGATATAAAAAATAATAAACCTGAACAGGAATTTATAGATATGAAAAATTATGTAAATTATGAAAAGGACCCTCTATTAAAAGTAAAAGGCTTAACCAAAAGATTTGATATTAAAAGAGGACTTGGTGGATCCAAAGGGTCAGTTCACGCAGTAGAAAATATAGATTTTACACTTCAGTCAGCAGAAACTTTTGGATTGGTAGGAGAGAGTGGTTGTGGAAAATCTACAACTGGAAGAAGTATTATTAGGCTAATTGAGCCGACAAGAGGAAGTGTGATTTTTGAAGGAAAAGAGTTAACTAATTTAAGTAGTAAAGAAATGATACCTTATAGAAGGCAAATGCAAATGATTTTTCAAGATCCTTTTGCTTCTTTGAATCCAAGAATGATCATTAGAGATATTATTTCAGAACCAATGCTTGTTCACGGTTTATCTAAGATTGAGGAGGTGTCAATAAAGGTTAACGATTTATTGAACAAAGTTGGGCTGCAATCCGATTATGCCTCTAGATATCCTCACGAACTGTCTGGAGGACAACGTCAAAGAATTGGTATAGCTAGAGCTTTGGCCTTGGAGCCAAAATTGATTATTGCTGATGAGGCTGTTTCAGCATTAGACGTCTCAATTCAGGCTCAAGTAGTAAACTTAATGATGGAACTTCAGGAAGAATTTGGATTATCTTATTTATTTATTAGCCATGATATGGCTGTAATTGAAAGAGTTAGTCATAGAGTTGGGGTTATGTACCTTGGAGAGATTGTAGAAATGGGATCTAGAAATCAAGTTTTTGAAAATCCTCAACATCCTTATACAAAAAAATTAATGTCAGCCGTTCCTATTGCTGACCCTAATAAAAGGAAAACAAAACTTAATTTGATAACAGATGAAATACCTAACATTATTCATTCAACTAGTTATGAACCAGAAAAAATTGATTTAATTTCAATAGATGAAGGTCATTTTGTCAAGCCTTTTGATGGAATGAAACTCTAAACATTTCTATTAATTTTCTTTTACTTCTTCTAATTCAATTAATGTTCCGCAGGTACTTGAAGGATTAAGAAAAATTACAGGATTTCCATGAGCCCCTATTTTTGTTAACCCATCTCCTAAAACTTTTATTCCATTTTCTACAACTTTATCTTTTACTTTATTAATATCTTTTACTTCACAGCATATATGGTGAATACCACCTTTTGGATTTTTTTCTAGAAAATTGCTGATGGGACTCTTTTTATCAATTGGTTCCAACAATTCTATCTTAATATTAGAAAAATCCACAAAAATTACTCTAACACCATGTTCTGGAAGTTCACGAATTTCACTCACATTACAATCTAATGAGTCCCGCCAAACTTTACTTGCTTCAGTGACATTTGAAACAGCTATTGCAATATGATTTAATTTTTTTTTTATGATTTTATTTTTTTTCATCAAAATGCCTTGGTTTTATTTTAAAAATAATATAATTAATTTTGTTAAAATTCTAATTTTATCTATAATTGTTAATAATGTTTTAAACTAATTTATTATTTGAAGGATAAAGCAATTAGGAAAACTAATAAACAAATTATTGAAGAGCTTCAGGAAAGAAGAGAACTAGCTAGATCTGGTGGAGGAGTTGCTAGAGTAAAAAAACAACATGATGCTGGTAAATTAACAGCTAGAGAGAGAATTTCTTTGCTTTTAGATGAAGGAACCTTTGAAGAAACAGATATGTTCGTTATCCATAAAATTAGAGATTTTGGTATGGATGGAAAAACTATTCCGGGTGATGGTGTAGTAACTGGATCTGGAAAAATATTTGGTCGTCTTGTTTATGTTTATGCTCAAGACTTCACTGTATTTGGAGGTTCTTTATCTTCTGCTCATGCAAGTAAAATAGTAAAAATTATGAAACTTGCTATTCAAAATCAAGCACCGTTAATTGGCATGAATGATAGTGGGGGAGCTCGTATTCAAGAGGGTGTTGAATCATTGGGTGGCTATGCAGACGTTTTTTTACAAAATGCTCTTGCCTCGGGTGTAATTCCTCAAATTTCACTTGTAATGGGGCCATGTGCTGGAGGAGCAGTTTATTCACCAGCAATGACAGATTTTACTTTTATGATAAAAGGTACAAGTTATATGTTTGTAACTGGTCCTGATGTAGTTAAAACTGTTACATCTGAAGAAGTAACTTTTGAAGAATTAGGAGGAGCAGATACCCATACCTCTAAGTCATCTGTGGCTGACGGTTCTTTTGTAAACGATTTAGAAGGTTTAAGTGAAGTTAGACGTTTTTTTACATTTTTGCCTTCTAACAATAATAAAAAACTTAATGCAAGAAAAACAGATGACAGTGTTAAAAGAGTTGCTCCATCCTTAGATACGTTAATTCCACAAAATCCAAATACACCATATGATATAAAAGAGCTAATCGAAACGATAGCTGATGAAAATGACTTGTTTGAATTACAAAAAGAATATGCCAAAAATATTGTAATAGGTTTTGTAAGGCTAAACGGATTTACAGTAGGTGTAGTTGCTAACCAACCTATGGTCTTAGCAGGATGTCTTGATATAGATAGTAGTAGGAAAGCCGCAAGGTTTGTAAGGTTTTGTGATGCATTTAATATTCCTATCTTAACATTAGTTGATGTTCCTGGTTTTATGCCAGGCACAGCTCAAGAATATGGGGGAATAATAAAACATGGAGCTAAGCTATTATTTGCCTATGCAGAGGCAACAACTCCTAAAGTAACATTAATTACAAGAAAAGCATATGGAGGGGCCTATGATGTTATGAGCTCAAAGCATTTGCGAGGTGATGCTAATTTTGCATGGCCAACTGCAGAAATTGCAGTTATGGGTGCCAAGGGTGCTGTTGAAATTCTGCACAGGAATGATTTAAATGATAAAGATTTGATAGAAAGAAAGACAAAAGAATATGAAGAAAGATTTACCAATCCATTTATCGCAGCTGAAAGAGGATTTATAGATGATATCATTATCCCAAGTAATACTAGGTATAGGATTATTCAAGCTTTATCAAAGTTAAAGAATAAAATTCAAAAAAATCCTAAGAAAAAATTTGGAAATATACCTCTTTAAATTTTGGTGATTAATTATGTTTAAAAAAATTTTAATAGCTAATAGAGGTGAAATTGCATGTAGGGTAATCAAAACGGCAAAGAAAATGAAAATTAAAACCGTTAGTATTTTTTCTGAGGCAGATCGAAATTCTGAACATGTTTTATTATCTGATGAAAGTTATTATATTGGAAACCCCGATGTAAATGACAGCTATTTGAATCAAGAAAAAATTTTGAAAGTTTGTAAAAAAGCTAAGGTAGATGCCGTCCATCCTGGATATGGATTTTTGTCTGAAAACTCATCTTTTTCTGATTTACTAAAATCTAATAATATCGTTTTTATTGGACCTCCATCAAAAGCAATCTCTGATATGGGGGATAAAATTAAATCAAAAGACATAGCTAAAAAGGCTAATGTAAATATTATTCCTGGCTTTATTGGCGAAATTAATAATTCAAACGATGCAATTAAGGTTTCAAATGATATTGGATTTCCAGTTATGATAAAGGCAAGTGCTGGAGGTGGTGGAAAAGGAATGCGAATAGCCAATAATGAAAAAGAGATTGATGATAATTTCAAAAGGGCATCTAGTGAGGCTCAAAAAAGTTTTGGTGATGGAAGAGTTTTTATCGAAAAATATATTCAAAACCCAAGGCACATAGAAATTCAAATATTAGCGGATAATTATGGTAATATAATTTCACTTGGTGAAAGAGAATGTTCAATACAAAGAAGAAATCAAAAAGTCATTGAGGAAGCACCTTCATCTTTCTTAGATGAAAAACTAAGAGAAGAAATGTCAAAACAAGCTATCAAACTTGCTTCTAATGTTGATTATAATAGTGCAGGCACAGTAGAGTTCATTGTTGACAGTAACAAAAAATTTTATTTCTTAGAAATGAATACTAGATTACAAGTTGAACATCCTGTTACAGAGCTAATTACAGGTGTTGATATAGTCGAAGAAATGATAAAAATAGCAGCCGGAGAAAAGCTAATTTTAACTAAAAATGATGTTAAATTAAAAGGTTGGTCTTTTGAAAGCAGAATATACGCGGAAGATCCCTATAAAGACTTTCTTCCCTCTATAGGCAGATTGAAAAGATATTTTCCGCCTAAAGAAGTAAACCATAATAATCAAATAATCAGGAATGACACTGGAGTGAAAGAAGGTGATGAAATAACAATTTATTATGATCCGATGATAGCAAAATTATCTACTTGGGGAAAAACAAGAGAGGATGCAATAAGATATATGTTATCTGCTTTAGATCGATTTATGATCCAAGGAGTTAAAAATAATATATCATTTTTATCAGCAGTTTTGTCTAATAAAGATTTTAAAGATGGTAATATATCTACTTCATTTATTGAACAACATTTCTCAAGAGGTTTTAAGGGTATTTCTTTTAAAAGAAATGAAGAAATAATTTATATTAGTTTACTTGCTTTGAATTTTGATCAAATAATCAGAAGTAATCAAAAGAAAACACCTCCAGCACTCTTTTTTATAGAAATCATAGATGAATTTGATAATCAAAAATATTTGTCTAAAGAGTACAGTATTACTTTTGATAATGATTTTTTCTTTATTAGTTATCCTGAGGGAGTTAAAATTTATAACAAGGTCTATAAAGATATAAAAATTAGATTTAAAAAAAGCTTTGAAAATAATCTTTGTAATTTTGAATTTTTTTCTAAAAAAGATATTATATTTGAATATTGTTGTGACATCCAGTTTATGTCTCCCTTTACGTTTTTAAAATACGGTGGCATCTCAGTAAAAGGCACACTAAAAAACAAAAATTCTGTGGTTCTTTCAAAGTTTTTAAAAGATTCAAAATCTATAGATATTTTAAATCAGCTAAAATGTCCAATGCCAGGGAAATTGATAGAAGTTTTAGTTGATGTAGGTTTCGACGTAGAAGCAGGTGATAAAATATGTATAGTTGAAGCTATGAAAATGGAAAACGTTTTATTAGCTCCTAAAAGTGGAAAAGTTAAAAAAATTAATTTTAAAGTAAATGATATTCTAAGTGTAGGTTCTGTTATTATGGAATTTTAAATGGATAATGGCAAAAGAAAAAAAATATGGGCTGAAAAAGTTTCTGAGGAATTAAAAGATAAATCTAGTATTGATTTAGAGATTAGGTCTCCTGAAGGAATTAAGATTAAGCCTTTATATACAAAAAGTGATCTAAAAAAACTCAAATACTTAGATTTTCTTCCTGGCCAAGAGCCATATATCCGTGGTCCAAAAGCAAGTATGTATAAAGGTAGACCATGGACAATAAGACAATACGCAGGATTCTCAACTGCTAAAGAGTCTAATAATTTTTATAAAAAAAATCTTTTGGCTGGTCAAAAAGGTCTTTCTGTTGCTTTTGATCTTGCAACACATAGAGGTTATGACTCTGATCATAACAGGGTTCAAGGTGATGTGGGTAAAGCAGGTGTAGCAATTGATACAGTTGAAGATATGAAAACTTTATTCGAAGGGATACCACTTGATAAAATTTCTGTTTCAATGACAATGAATGGAGCGGTCTTACCTATTTTATCCAGTTATATAGTTGCTGCAGAAGAGCAAGGTGTATCTATGGAAAAACTCAGTGGAACCATACAAAATGACATTCTAAAGGAATTTATGGTTAGAAATACCTTCATATATCCTCCAGACCCATCTATGAGGATTGTTTCTGATATTATTTCATTTACCTCAAAAAAAATGCCTAAATTTAATTCTATTTCTATATCAGGTTATCATATGCAAGAAGCAGGAGCTAATTTAGTTCAAGAGTTGGCTTTTACTATCGCAGATGGTTTAGAATATGTCAGAGCTGCAACAAGAAGAGGTTTAAAAGTAGATGATTTTGCACCTAGATTGTCTTTTTTCTTTGCAATAGGTATGAATTTTTTTATGGAAGCTGCAAAATTGAGGGCTGCAAGGTATCTTTGGTCACATTGGATGAAAAAGTTATTTAATTGTAAAAAAGAGCAATCGCAAATTCTTAGAACTCATTGTCAAACATCTGGAGCAAGTTTGCAGGAACAAGATCCTTATAACAATATCATTAGAACAACTATAGAAGCTTTGGCAGCTGTTTTAGGCGGAACTCAATCTTTACATACTAATTCATTTGATGAAGCAATTGCATTACCTACTGATTTTTCTTCAAAAATAGCAAGAAATACTCAATTAATTTTACAAAATGAGTCAGGTATAACTGATAGTATAGATCCGTTAGCAGGAAGTTATTATGTTGAGAACTTGACTAATGAATTAATTCAAAAGTCTGATGAGTTAATTGAAAAAATTGAAAATCTAGGTGGAATGACTAAAGCAATTGTAAGTGGTTTTCCAAAAGCTGAAATTGAAAAGTCAGCAATAAAAAAACAAGCAAGAATCGATTCTGGAGAAGAAATAATAGTAGGTGTAAATAAGTTTCAGTCAAAAATAAGAGATGAAGTAGATATTCTAGATATTGATAATTATGCTGTAAGAAAAGAACAAATAGCAAAGTTAGACCTGATAAAAAAAGAAAGAGATGAAAGCTTAGTTCAGCAGTCATTAAAAAAAATTGAAATCGCAGCAAAGAAAGATAATACAAATCTTTTGGAAGTATTTATTGAAGCTATGAAATGTAGGGCAACTTTAGGAGAAACATCTTACGCTCTAGAAAAAGTTTTTGGCAGACATGTGGCAGATCAAAAAATAGAAAAAAATATATATAAAGAAAATTATTCAAAAAAAGAAAATTTGAAAAAAATATCAGAATCCTTAAATGAATTTCTCAAAATTGAAAATACAAATCCAGTTATTTATATGGCTAAACTAGGTCAAGATGGTCATGATAGAGGAATAAAGGTTTTAGCATCAGCTTTCTCAGATTTTGGATTAGAAGTTAAAATGGGAGATTTATTTCAATCACCTTTGGAAGCTGTTAAAGAGGCAATTAAAATAAATGCACATATAATAGGTATTTCGTCATTAGCAGCTGGACACAAAACTTTAATTCCAGAATTAATTAATGAATTAAAAAAGTCTAATGCTGAGGATATTATTGTTGTTTGTGGAGGTGTAATCCCCAAAAAAGATTATAATTTTTTATATGATTCTGGTGTTGCAGCAATTTTTGGTCCTGGAACAGCCATTCCTGAAGCTACTGAAACGATAATAAATAAGACTACGAGCCATCTAAAAAGAATGCATAATTACAGAATGGCAAGAATTAAAGGTTAGAAATTTGTGATTTTATTATGAGATATAAATCAGTTTATAATGAATGGAAAAATGATCCAATTTCTTTTTGGTCGAATGTTGGAAAAGATATTATTTGGGATAAATTTCCAAAAACAATTTTAAATAAAATAGATGATAATTTTTATGAATGGTTTCCTGATGGAAGTATTAATACTTGTTTTAATGCTGTAGACAAAAATGTTAATGAAGGCAGAGGAGACCAAGTAGCAATTTTTTATGATAGCCCAATTACAGATTCAAAAAAGCAAATAACATTTAAAGAATTAAAAGATAGGGTATCTTTTTTCGCTGGAGCATTAAAAAAACAAGATATATCTAAGGGTGATAGGGTTATAATTTATATGCCGATGATTCCGGAGGCAATTATTGCAATGTTAGCTGTGGCCAGAATCGGAGCCGTTCATTCTGTGGTTTTTGGTGGTTTTGCTTCTAAGGAATTAGCCGTCAGGATTGATGATTGCAAGCCTAAATTAATTATTTCTGCTTCATGTGGTTTTGAACCTAATAGGGTTGTTGAATATAAACCACTATTAGAAGAGTCATTAAAAATTGCAAAACATAAGATTGATAAATGTATTATTTTTCAAAGAGAAAAATTTCATGCAGAATTAAATGAAGATATAGATATTGAATGGAATAAATTTTTGTTAAATGCAGAACAGGCTGATCCGGAAATGGTTTCAGGGAAAGATCCTTTATATATTTTGTATACTTCAGGTACAACTGGGCAACCAAAAGGAGTTGTTCGTGATAATGGCGGTCATGCCGTTGCATTAAAGTGGTCTATGAAGAATATTTATGGATTAAACCCAGGAGAAGTTTTTTGGGCTGCTTCTGATATCGGTTGGGTTGTTGGACACTCATACATTGTATATGCTCCGTTACTTCAAGGTTGTTCAACAGTTTTGTATGAAGGAAAACCAGTAGGAACACCTGATGCTGGAGCTTTTTGGAGAGTTATTGATGAGTATAACGTGAAAGTTTTTTTTACAGCTCCTACAGCATTGAGAGCAGTAAAACGTGAAGATCCTGATGGAAAGTTTATTAAAAAAGAAACTATATTTAATTTAAAAGCACTTTTTTTGGCTGGAGAAAGAGCAGATCCTGATACTGTAAAATGGTTAGAAGAAAAATTATCTATACCTATAATTGATCATTGGTGGCAAACAGAAACAGGTTGGCCAATAGCTGCAAACCCAATAGGGATAGAGAAGATGCTTATTAAAAAAGGTTCTCCAACTGTTCCTATGCCAGGATATGAGATAAAAGTATTAGATCCTAATGGGAATGAAGTCAAAAGAAGAGAATTAGGTGCCATATGTATAAAGCTACCACTCCCTCCATCTTGTCTACCAACCCTGTGGAATGCCGATGAAAGGTTTATAAAATCATATCTTAAAAATTATCCAGGTTTTTATGAAACAGGTGATGCAGGCTATATGGATGAAGATGACTATGTTTATGTAATGTCCAGAACTGACGATGTAATTAACACAGCAGGTCATAGGCTTTCAACTGGAGCAATGGAGGAAATAGTTTCAAATCATCCGGATGTTGCCGAATGTGCTGTAATAGGAGTTCATGATGATTTAAAAGGTCAAATACCTATTGGATTTGCTTGTCTTAATGCAGGATGTAATAGAGTTCATAAAGAGATATGCGATGAAATAATTCAATTAGTTAGAAAGGATATTGGACCTGTAGCTTCATTTAAGTATATAGCCTTAGTAAATTCTTTGCCAAAAACAAGGTCTGGAAAAATATTAAGATCAACAATTAGGAAGATTGTTGATGGTGAGAAATGGAAAATGCCTGCTACTATTGAAAACCCTGATGTAATTGATGAAATAATAGAAGTAATTAGGGAATATAAGATCTAAATTTTTAAAAGAAACTTTCCAATGTGGTCTCCTTTTTCAAGAGCCTTATGAGCATAGGAGGCTTTTGAAAAGCTAAATATTTTTTGAATAACTGGCTTAATTTTATTTTTATTTAATAAGGGCCAAACATTTTTGATTAGGCTTCTGGTATAAGCTGCTTTAGATTTATCAGTTTGAGGCCTGAGTGTTGAACCAGTTATTGTATAACGATTTCTCATTAACTGTCCAAAATTAATTTCTGCTTTTATTCCTCCTTGAACAGCTATTACAATTAACCTTCCGTCTGGTTTTAAACATTTTAAGTTTCTAGTCGTATAGGGTCCTGCGACCATATCAAGAATAACATCAACACCTTTATTTTCAGTAAATTTAAAAATTTGTTCTTCAAATTTACATTTTTTGTAATTAAAACATTCTGTTGCACCTAATTTTTTTACTGCAACACATTTTTTTGAAGAACCAGCTGTCGCGAAAACTTTAGCACCAAAGTATTTTGATAGTTGAACAGCTGTAGTTCCAATTCCACTTGCTCCACCATGGATTAGAATAGATTCATTTCTTTTTAGTTTTCCTCTTAAAAAAATATTACTCCAAACAGTTATAAATGTTTCAGGTAAACAAGCGGCTTCTTCCATTGAGAAGGTTTTTGGAACAGGTAAGCAATGATCTTGATTTACTGCTACATACTCTGCATATCCACCCCCATGGCATAAAGCACAAATTTTTTCTCCAATGTTATACTTAGAAGCTGACTTTCCCTTATCAACAATTGTACCAGATACTTCTAAACCAGGTATATCAGAAGCATTTTTGGGAACTGGATAATTACCTTGTCTTTGTAGAATATCAGGTCTATTTATTCCTGAGTATTCAACTTTTATTAAAACTTGATTATTTTCAATCTCAGGAATAGGTCTCTTACATACTTTGAGATTCTCAGCCCCTCCGAATTTTAGAATCTCTATTGCTTTCATAATTCCAGCTCGGGAGTTTTTTATTTTAATTGTCATTTTTATCTACAAGTAATTAATTTTAATTTGCCGTAATAAAGTCAAATTTTGTCCAAATTTAGCCAATAACATTTAATAAATATGATAATATATATTAATTGGAGTTCATATGGAAGTATTTGTTCTTTTATATTTTTTTGCGTTAGAAAATCCTAACTATAAAAATTTTTTGATTCAAGCGAATCATGGAGGTAATATTAAATATAAGTCAGTTAAGCCCACTGAATGTATTACTGGACCTCGAAAAAAAACTTACGTCTTAGCCCCAACAGGTAAAGTTTTTTTTAAACAAGTTTCAGTTGATGGATCATTAGGGGAAGTGTGCAATTAGATTAACCTTGTTTTAATTTATTCATCATTAATCTTAAAGCATTTAACTTAATGAAACCTTCAGCATCATAATGATTATAATCCATTGAACCTTGTTCGAATGTAACTAAATTTTGATCGTATAATGAATTAGGAGATTTTCTACCAGTAATTATTACATTTCCTTTGTAAAGCTTAGCTCTTACAGTTCCATTTACGTTCATCTGACTTGTATCTATCGCTTTTTGTAACATAATTCTTTCTGGAGCAAACCAAAACCCATTATAAATAAGTTCTGCATATTTTGGCATTAGTTCTTCTTTTAAATGAGAGGATCCTTTGTCAATAGTAATTGATTCTATAGCTTTTCTCATGTGATACAATATAGTACCACCTGGCGTTTCATATATCCCTCTTGATTTCATTCCTACAAATCTATTCTCAACAATATCTATCCTTCCAATACCATTATCTCCACCTAGCTTATTTAATTTAGTTAAAAGTTTTGAAGGTGACATTTTTTCCTGATTCAATTCCACAGGGTCTCCTCTATAGAAAGTCAACGTAATTTCTGTTTCAGAGTCTGGAGCGTCAATAGGTGATTTAGTTCTAGAGTAAACTAATTCATTTGGTTCTATCCAAGGATCTTCAAGAATTTTCCCTTCAGCTGAAATATGTAATAAATTTGCATCAACACTATATGGATCTTCTCCTATTTTATCTTTTTGAATAGTTATTTGGTTGTTTTTTGCATATTCAATTAATTTTGTTCTGCTATTTAAATTCCATATCCTCCATGGAGCTATAACTTTGATTTTTGGATTTAAACTATAATATCCCAACTCAAATCTAACTTGATCATTACCCTTTCCTGTAGCTCCATGAGAGACAGCTTCAGCGCCAACTTCTTTTGCGATTTCAATTTGTCGTTTTGCAATCAACGGTCTTGCGATAGAAGTGCCTAATAAATAGACTCCTTCATAAAGAGCATTTGCTCTAAACATTGGAAACACATAGTCTTTTACAAACTCTTCTTTTAAATCTTCAATAAAAATCTCTTTTACACCAAGACTTTCAGCTTTTTGTCTTACAGGATCTATTTCTTTTCCTTGGCCAATATCTGCAGTAAAAGTAACTACCTCACATTTATAATTTTCATTAAGCCATTTCAAAATTACAGATGTATCCAAACCTCCAGAATACGCGAGTACAACTTTATTAATGTTTTTACTAAATTTCATAATCAACTCATTTTTTGTTATAGAATGCTATATATATACTTTATGTTACCGTGGTAAAAAAAATGTCCTAATCCAATAGAAAAAATAATATTTCCAAGTATTGAATGCTCTAGAGTAACTAAAAAAATAGATTTATTACAATAATAATTTTTTGCAAATAGAATACCTGCAATAAAAGCTAAAAAAACCACAACAATATTTAAGTAAATAGAATGCATTAAACCAAAAACAAAGCCGTTAAAAAATATAATGCTTTTTTGATTTTTAAATAGATCGGAGTATCTATAAAAAAAAAAAACTCTAAAAAGTAACTCTTGTGGAAATGCTGATATTATTGGATAAAGTAAAATAATTAATAACCACAACTTTAAATTCAAAATAGGCAAAAGAATAAAATGATCTGGAAAAAATAAATAAGTTCCATAAAACAAGACAAGACATATTATAAAACTTCTTAATAGTAATTTATAAAATGGTTTTTTATCTTTAAGTATTTCGAGTCTGAAACTATAGTTATTTTTTTTTAAATAAATAATTGCTAAAAAACTAAAAAATATAATTATTGGAATTACATATTTTTGAATCTCATAAGTTATGATAATTAAAGGAGGCAAAGTTGTTAATGAAAAAATTTCTAAATATTTGAAATATTTTTTTGTTTTCATTTGATATCAGTTTAAAATCTAGTAACAGTGAATATTTATAAAAAATACAAAACTATACATGTTATTCCAATCTCATTAGGTTTGTTTGGGTTAATTCCATATTTAATATTTTTTCTAAACAATTTTTTAAATCTTTACAATTTTTTTTATATGATGAATTTGGTTCTTATATATTCTTCATTAATTTTATCTTTTATGGCTGCAGTTTATTGGGGCATGGCTTTGAATCAAATGCATGAATATAATTGTATAAAAAACATAAAACCTGGACACCTTTTTATCCTTTCAATAGTTCTTTTTATTTTTGGGTTGTTATTTTTTGTTTTTGAACAAAAAGAAGGAGTTCTACTTTTACTTTTAGGCTTTACTCTATGTCAAATGATAGATGAATACATTTATTTCAAAATTAACAAAATGAATTGGTATATAATTTTGAGAAGATTTTTGACACTCATAGTTGTATCTACTCTTATTTATTGCTATATAAATCTTAGATAACCTCAACCAGGAATTAATATGAATAAATTCTTACTGTTTACAAAAATTATTATTATATTAATTGCTTTTTCTCTAAACAATTCAATTTTAGCTAAGTCTATAAATAAAATTGCAACCATTAAAAGTTGGGAAGTTTACTCAACTAAAATAGATAAAAAAAAAGCATGTTACATTCTTTCAAATCCCCAAAAAACAGATAGTAAATTTAAAATATTAAAAAGAGATAAAACTGGTGTATTTGTAACTAATTATAAAAATGGTAATATGCATGAAATTTCTGTTATAGCAGGTTTTATGTTTAAAAAACAATCTAAGGTTTATTTTGAAATTGATGGTAAAAAAACTGAAATGTTAGCAGTTGTTGAAGATAGAGCGTGGTCAGAAAGCACTAAGATAGACAGAAAACTAGTAAAAGAAATGAAGAAAGGTAAAGAACTTATTGTATCTGGCTTTTCCGAGAGAGGAAATTTAATTGAAGACACATATTCTTTAAGTGGGTTTACTAAGGCATTAGCTATAATTGATAAAAATTGTTCATAAATTTAAATGTCAAAAATCAACATACTAGAATTTTCTATAGATGAATTGAAAGACTTTTGTATTAAATTGTCTTTACCAAAATATAAAGCTAATCAAATTTGGAATTGGGTTTATTGTTTTGGTCATAAGTCATTTGAAAAAATGACAAACTTAGGAAAAGAAACAATCAAATTATTGAGTGATAAAGCTTATATATATAGACCTGAAATAGAAGATGTTCATAAAAGCTCTGATGGCACTATCAAATGGTTAATTAAATTAAGTGATAAATCCCTTATAGAAACTGTTTTTATACCTCAGGGGAAAAGAGGTACTGTTTGTGTATCAAGCCAAGTTGGTTGTACATTAAATTGTACTTTTTGTCATACTGGTACACAAAAACTTGTCCGTAATTTAAGTTCATTTGAGATAATTGTTCAGCTTTTAATAGTATTTGATCATTTAAATGAATGGCCATCAGGAAAAAAAAATAGAAAAATAACAAATATAGTTATGATGGGTATGGGCGAACCTTTGTTAAATTATAAAAATGTTAAGAAAGCTATTTTAACTTTAATGGCATGTGATGGAATTTCTATTTCAAAAAGAAGAATAACTATGTCAACTTCTGGTATTGTTCCAGAAATAGAAAAATGTGGAAGTGAACTTGGTGTCAACTTAGCTATATCGTTACACGCTGTAAATGACTCACTAAGAAATCAATTGGTACCAATCAACAAAAAATATAACCTTGAAAGTTTGATTTCTGCATGTAAAAAATACCCATCTTTATCTAATTCTCGTCGTATAACATGGGAATATGTGATGTTAAAAAATGTTAATGATAGTAAAAAGGACGCATTAAATTTAGTTAAGTTAATTAAAGGAATTCCTTCGAAGATTAATTTAATACCTTTTAACCCTTGGCCAGGATCTTTTTTTGAAACCTCATCAGAAGAAAGTATATCAAAGTTTGCAAAAGTTTTAATGGAAGCAGGTTTTGCCTCACCAATTAGGAAAGCTAGGGGAGATGATATACTTGCAGCATGCGGGCAGTTAAAATCATCTACTGAGAAAAGAAAAAAAGTCTTAAGTAAAATTAATTAACTTGTTCAAATATTAATTTTTATGAGAGTCTTGCTTTAGGGATAAAAAATTATTATATTATTAATAGGTTTCAATTATCTAAAAGGTATTTAAAATGAATGATAATCGTTTTATGTCAAGTTCCCAAGCTCAAGCATCTCAAATTGATGTAGGTCTCCGTGCATATATGTTAGGTGTTTATAATCATATGACCACAGCACTTGCATTTACTGGATTAATGGCTTTGGGATTAAATTTTCTCTCTTTTTCTGGAGGACAACTAACTTCAATTGGTCACTTATTCTACAACACACCTATGAAATGGGTCGTAATTTTAGCCCCACTTGGAATGGTGTTTTATATATCAGCAAGACTAAATAAAATCTCAGCAGCCAAAGCAAGAAATCTATTTTATGTATATTCTGGCTTAATGGGGTTATCTTTGTCATCATTACTTCTTATTTACACAGGTGAGTCTGTAGTTAAGGTATTTTTTGTGACTGCTGCTGCCTTTTCGGGTTTGTCAATATATGGCTATACTACTAAAAAATCTTTATCTGGATTAGGATCTTTTTTAATTATGGGTGTTTTTGGCTTAATTATAGCTCAAATTGTAAATATTTTTCTGGGCTCATCACAATTAGATTTCATGATTACAATTATAGGGGTTTTAATTTTTGCTGGTTTAACTGCATATGATACCCAAAAAATTAAGAATATGTATTTAGCTGGAGATGATTCTGAAACATCTGGAAAAAAGTCAGTTCTAGGTGCATTAACCTTGTATTTGGATTTTATTTTAATGTTTCAATTCTTGTTAGCTTTACTTGGCAATAGGGAATAGTTTAAATTATACAAATAAAGTATTTTTAAAAAGACCATTTTTTAATGGTCTTTTTTTATAAGATCTCCTCTATAGCCTTGATAAATTTTTTAGAGGCAGGATTTGTAAAACTAGTGAAATATTTATGAAATTTCCCTTCTCTTGAGATTAAATATTTGTAAAAATTCCATTTTGGAAATGCTAAATAACCTCCGCTTTTTTTTATCCAATGGAAGAAAGGATGAGAAGGCTTTTTAGTAATATTTGTTATTGATGTTAAATCAAATGATAAATTGAAATTTATTTCACAAAATTCTTTAACTTCATTATTATTTTTAAATTCTTGATTACCAAAATCATTAGACGGTATACCAATTATTTTCAAACCTTTACTTTTATATCTAGTATATAAATATTGTAATTCTTTGTATTGGTAAGTATAACCACAAAAAGATGCGGTGTTAACTATTAAAATAGGGTGACCTTTATAATCTTTTAAATCAATCACAGTTCCATCAATATTATTGAAACTAAATTTATAGATATTTGATAGAGCTTTGTTAGTCATTAAAATTATTAAAAAAAATATTACATTAAAAAAATATTTATTCATTTTTATTATTATTCCAAATAGATTCAAAAAAATCATTGAAGAATTGCTTTGAATATTTTGATATAAATATATTTCTAGGTAAGGACAGTATACCTTCATTACCAAGTATTTCACCAAATAAAGAGGCTTTTTTTTGCATAGTTAATTTATATTTAATCCTATTATCCACGAATTGTTTAACAACTTCTTCAAAAGATGTATGTTTGCCAACATTTTTTTTTAAAAATATTGCATCTTCAAAAATCTGATTACCTCCTTGCGCTAAGTGTGGTTCCATGGGTAAGGCAGCCTCTCCAAATAAGAAAACGTTATTTTTCCAAAAAGTTGTTCTAAGATTATTATTTATTGTTATGGTAGATTCTTGCCATCCTGAAATTTTAAGTAAATGGTGATATTGGGGAATATTTTGTATATTTGAAATATTTTGAAAATTTTTATTAGGCACAAAAACATAGTTTATTAAGTTTTTGTCATTTATATTGAACGGATAAATTATGAAATGTCCTTTATCAGATAATAAAATTTGAAGTAAATTTTTGGTCAATGAGAGAAAATTTTTATTTTCAATAACAAGTCTAAAAATCTTTTTTGTTATTTTTTTCTCCGAACCACAAACATAATTTCTACAGATTCCATTTTGACCATCAGCTCCTATGATAAAATCTGATTCCAAGATATTTCCTTTATGTGTTAATATTTGAACAGATTGTTTATCTTGTTTTAGTAAATAATCTGCTTTTTCATTTATGATTTCAATATTATCATTTGATTCAGCAGTATTTCTCAGTTCGTCTATCAAAACTTTTCTAGAGATGGATCCATAATTATCAAAGTTTTCTTTTAAATCATAATTAGTTAAAACTTTAAATTTTTTTTCGTTAATTAAAGTTATTTTTATTTGTAATATTTTTTCTATTTTTTTTTTTAGTAGGTCACTGCCAATCAATTCTGATAAACACTTAAAACCATTTGGAGACACTTGTTGTGCACCAAAAATAACGCTATCATTGTTTAAAATTTTGACCTTGAAATCACTTCGTGCGAATGCTAAAGCTGCACACCATCCAGAAACACCACCACCAATAATTATAATACTTTTCATTTCAATCCAATATTGTAAGAATAATTTTTACTATACTTAATAAAAATTTAATTAAAATATGATTTTTTACTTGGCAACTAATTTTTAATTGATAAATTGCTATTTTTAATATTATTTTTATATTTATGAAAAAATTATGAAAGATATTCTTACAGAAGATTTAAAAAATCTTGGTATTATAAATTCTAGCAATATTATATACAATCCATCTTATGAACAATTATTTGCTGATGAAACTTCTTATCAGTTAGAAGGCTTTGAAAAAGTTCAAGAAACAGTTAATGGTGCTGTTAATGTAATGACTGGTGAATATACTGGAAGATCGCCAAAAGATAAATATATAGTTAAAGACGCTAAAACTATTGATAATTTTTGGTGGACTTCAAAAAAGAGAAAAAATGATAATAAGGCAATTTCAAAAGAAATTTGGAATGAATTAAAAAGTATCGTTGTAAATCAATTGTCTAATAAAAAAATATATGTGATTGATGCTTTTTGCGGAGCAAATAAAAACTCTTGTTTAAGTGTGAGGTTTATAACAGAAGTTGCTTGGCAGGCTCATTTTGTAAAAAATATGTTTATTAGACCGAGTAATAACGAATTATCTGATTTTGAACCAGACTTTCATGTATTAAATGCGTCTAAAGCAACAAATAAAAACTTTAAAAAACATAGTATGAATTCAGAAACTTTTATAGCTTTTAATTTATCAGAGGGAATACAATTGATTGGAGGTACTTGGTATGGTGGTGAAATGAAAAAAGGGATGTTTTCTGTTATGAACTATATTTTGCCTCAAAAAGGAATAGCTTCTATGCACTGTTCTGCTAATAAATCACTGAAAGATGAAAATGTAGCCTTATTTTTTGGTCTTTCAGGGACAGGAAAAACAACACTCTCTACTGATTCGAAGAGACGTTTAATCGGAGATGATGAACATGGTTGGGATGATGAAGGAATATTTAATTTTGAAGGCGGATGCTATGCAAAAACAGTCAATTTAGATAAGGCTAAAGAGCCAGACATCTATAAAGCTATAAAAAGAGATGCTTTATTAGAAAATGTAACTGTTAATTCATCTGGTAATATAGATTATAACGATATAAGTATCACTGAAAATACACGAGTATCTTATCCAATACATCATATCAAAAATATTGTTGAGCCTATCTCAAAAGGAGGACATGCCAATAAGATTATTTTTTTAACAGCTGATGCCTTTGGAGTTCTTCCAGCTGTATCAATTTTGACCCAGGAACAATCAAAATATCATTTTCTATCTGGTTTTACAGCTAAATTAGCTGGAACAGAAAGAGGTGTTAACCAACCTACCCCTACATTTTCAGCATGTTTTGGAGCTGCTTTTTTAACCTTACATCCTACAAAATACGCTGAAGTTCTATCTAAAAGAATGAGAGATGCAAAATCAGAAGCATATTTAGTTAATACTGGTTGGAATGGTCAAGGAAAAAGAATTTCACTTGATGAAACTAGGGCAATTATAGATGCTATCTTAAATAGCGAAGTTAATTTAAGTAACTCAAACACTCTTCCTATTTTTAATTTGCAAATGCCTGTTAGTGTTAAAAATGTTTCACTTAAAACATTAGATCCTAGGAATAGTTGGAAAAATGAAAAGTTATGGGAATCTAAGGCTAAGGAGTTAGCTTCTTTATTCATAAAAAATTTTGAACAATTCTGTGACAGTTTAGAGGGTAGGAATTTAGTAAAACATGGTCCTATAATTTAAATTTTAAAAAATTAAGTTAAATTAAATTTTTTCGAATTTTATAAAGTTAAATAGAAATATTATATTTTATAACTTTGATTAGGATTGTTTTTAAATTATAATCCTTATTATTAGTCATATTTTTTTTAAAGTTATTTATGAAGTTTTGGATATTTGTTTCATCTCTATTTTTGATTTTTAATACTAGCGTTCTCTATGCCCAGAGTTACAAAAAACAAAAAGGTAGTCGAGCGGCACTAGTTGAAGTTTCTATGGTAGAGAAAAAAAATATTCAGTTGTTTACGGATACAGTAGGGAGAATAGTTACTGTGAAGCCATACGTAATTGTTTCAAAAGTTAGCGAGCAAGTTTTAAAAAAATATGTTTTAGAGGGTGATAACTTAAAAAAAGGGCAAAAATTATTAGATCTTGAAACAAAAAACATTACTAGATTAATAGATCGATTTAATGAAGAAATTAAGTTTAATAAAATTACTCAAAAATTAATTTTTAGTGAATTAGAAATTATTAATAAAAAAATAGATAGATTTATAAAGTTAAATGAAAAAAAAGTAATTTCTGATGATCTTTTAGAAACACTTAAAATATCAAGAATAACACTGAATAAACAACTTGCAAAAATTGACTTTGATTTAAAAAAATTGAAATTTCAATTATTAGCTAGCAGAGAAGATTTGCTTGAAACAAAAATTGTTTCACCAGTTGAGGGTAATCTCATTAACTTAAATGTAGAGATTGGATCAATTTTGAAAAAAGGTCAAAAGTTAGCCTCAATCATTGTTGATAAAAACAATGAAATTGAAGCGGATATAAGATCGGATTTAGCATCTAAGATTAAATTAGGATCAGATGTTAAAATAAAAATTAATCCTGATAAATATTTTTTAGGTAATATTAGATCTGTATTAGGATATGAAAAAATTAAAACTGGAGGGAGAACAATTAGAATTAAATTGTCAGAGAATTTTCCTAATAAACTAAATTTTCCAGGTAAAAGATTAGAATTAAAAGTTCCTATTGGAGATAAAAACTTGGTGTTAACTATTAGCAAAGACTCTTTGATTGCGGATGGAAAAAATAAATACGTTTATGTTTTTTCAAAAGGATTAGCAAAAAAAAGTTTTATACAAACAGGTAAATCTTTTAAAAATGATATTGAAGTTTTGTCAGGCTTAACTGAGGGTGACTTGGTTGTTGTAAAAGGAAATGAAAATCTTAGACCAAATCAAACTATAAAAATAAAGAGTAAAAAAAAATTTTTTAAAATTAAAAATAAAAATTAATTAATAATGAATACAATAATTAAGTCTTCAATAAAATATCCAACAGCTATTTTTGCTTTGATCTTATTAATAGTTTTACTTGGAACTGTTGCTCTAAAAGAAATACCTATCCAAATGACACCTGATATTGATAAACCTAGATTACAAGTTAGGGTTATGTGGAAAGGAGCTTCACCAAAAGATATTGAAAGGGAGATTGTTACTAGATTAGAAACATCAGTTTCGTCATTGTCTGGAGTTAAAAAAGTTGAATCAGATAGTAGATATGGTTCTGGGAGAATCACTTTGACTTACTCGACAGGTCATGATTTAGATACTGCTTTAATTAAGTTATTAAATAAAATATCTTCAATAGATGGACTTCCTGAAGAAGCATCTAGACCTATAGTTAAAACTTCAAACTCAGAAGATAGTCCAATTGCGAGACTAGTATTAGTAAAAACAAAAAATTCAAAAATAAAAGATTTTTCTTCTTTAGGAAATTTAGTTGAGTTTGAAATAGTAGAAAAATTGTCAAGAGTTGAAGGTATTTCCGAAATTACTTTTAGAGGGGGTAGTAAAAAAGAATTAAGAATTAGTGTTGATATGAATAAATTGTCTAATTTTGGAATTTCTATTAATAGCTTAATCAATACACTTAAATCAAGCTCCGCACAATTAACTGCAGGAGAATTAATTGAAGGCAAGAGAACTTATACCCTTAGAGCTGAGGCAATTTCTTATACTCCTGAAACTGCAAAAAAAATTGTAGTTAAATCTGATTTTGCAAATAATGTCACACCTTCAATAGTTAAATTAGAGGATGTTGCAGACATATATATGTCTTATAAAAAACCAACTAGTTTCAGAAGAATAAATGGTCAAGATGCAATCACTTTTGCCGTTTTAAGAGAGCCTAATTCAAATATCGTAAAAACAATGGAAATTCTATCAGAAGAAATAAAAATAATTAATAAAAATGTATTAAACCCAAAGGGTTTAAATTTAATTTCAGTTTATGATGAGACTATATACATAAATGATGCGTTATCTCTGGTAAAACAGAATATTTTGATTGGAGGTTTCTTAGCAATTTGTATCCTTATAATTTTCTTAAGAAATATTGTTCCAACTTTAATTATTATGTGTGCTATCCCAGTCTCAGTAATTGGAACTTTTGTTGCGATTGCATCTTTAGGTTTATCTATAAATGTTATATCTTTAGCAGGTTTAGCCTTTGCTGTTGGTATGGTTGTTGACGCTTCAATTGTTAGTCAAGAAAATATATTTAGACTAAAGCAAAGTGGCTATAGTGCAAAAAATTCGGCCTTTAGTGGAGCGAGTCAGGTATGGAAACCTATTTTAGGATCTGCATTAACTACAGTTATTGTATTTGTTCCTGTGTTATTATTAGAATTACCAGTAGGTCAGTTATTTAGAGATATTGGTGTTGCCATCTGTGTATCAGTTTTAATTTCTGTAATAGTTTCTGTAACTTTAATTCCTTCAATCGCTTCAATTTCACTTTCAGATAAAAAAAGTGTTAAAAAATTATTTTACTTACCCATAGTAGATAATTTAGGAAAAAAATTTTCAAATCTTATTTGTAATTATGCTAGTTGGTCTATTTCCTCCTTGAAAAGAGGTTTGTTTTTAGTTGTGTCTTTTATATTTTTATCATTAATTATTGTAATTTCTTATATCCCTTCTTTAGATTATTTACCAGATGGTAATCGGAATTTTGTGTTTGCAAGAATCATTGTGCCTCCAGGTTATAACAAAGAGGCCACACTTGAAATTGCAAAAGCAATGGAAAATGCTGCCAGACCTTTATGGGAAAAGAAACAAGATGAAAATACTGACAAACCAAAAATTTCTAGATTTTTCTTTGTAGCTTTCTCAGGTGGAGCTTTTGCAGGTGCAGCAACAGAGGATCCTACTCGTGTAAGAGAGATATTACCTGTCTTAACCTATCCAGTTAGGGCGCAGCCTGGAGCAAGAGCTTTTGCACAACAAGCCTCTTTATTTGGAAGATCAGTAGGAGGTTCAAGGGTAATAAAGATAAATATTACTGGACCTTCACTAGACTATATTAATCCAATCGCTAATAAATTAATAAGGTTTACAAGATTAAAATTCCCTCCAAAAGAAGGGCATCAAGTAAGGTCAGTTCCTCCATTGAGTAATGGAGTCCCTCAAATTGTAATTAAGCCAGATATCAGGAAATTAGCAGATTTTGGATTGACTGCAAAAGAATTTGCTACTGCTTTAGACGTATATAATGATGGCCTAAGAGTTTCTGAAATCCCTTTTGAAGGACGTCTAATAGATATGACTTTATTATCTAATAATTCTGAATTAAATAAAATTGATGATTTAAACGATTTCCAAATATTAACAAAGTCAGGAGAAATAATCTCTTTATCCCAAATAGCAGATATAGAAATTTTAGGCGTCCCAAATCAAATAAAAAGGCTATCTGGAAAAAGAGTTGTTACAATACAGTTGAGACCTCATGAGAACATCTCTTTAGAAAATGCAATATTAACTCTTGAAAACGACATTATTAAATCAAGTTTTAATAATCTGCCTCAGGGTGTCTCAATAGAATTATCTGGGGCAGCAAGTGAGTTAGAAAGAACTTGGTTTAGTATGCAACAAAATGTGATGATAGCCTTATTTGTAATATTTATTTTGTTAACAATATTAATGAAATCATTTTTATTACCATTGATAATTATTTTGATAGTACCGATAGCTGCTGCTGGAGGTTTGATTGCACTAGGAGTGTTAAATAATTTCATCAATCAACCTTTAGATATGCTTACAATGTTAGGTTTTATAATTTTATCAGGAGTTGTAGTAAATAATTCTATTCTAATGGTTGAACAAACTTTATTTCATAAAAATAATGATAACTTGGATATAAAATCAAGCATAATTGAAGCAACGAAAAACAGAATAAGACCAATATTTATGTCTACTTTAACTAGTTTATTTGGCCTTACTCCACTAGTAATTTTTCCTGGGGCTGGATCAGAGCTATATAGAGGGATAGGAACTGTGGTATTTGGAGGATTGGCAATGTCTACGATGTTAACGTTGTTGATAATACCGCCACTTTTAATGTTAGTTTTGGGCATTAAAAAATCCTAATGTTCTTGAAAGAAAACTAAAAAACTTATGTTTTAAAATTTTTACTTTTATTAGTGCCAGCCTTGTATCGATATCAAAAGTTGTCCCAAAACTTGCTTCAATATATAGAAAATTATTTTTTGGTAAAAATTTTCTTGCTCCTTCATCTTTTTTTAAAGACTTTAATAATTTAAAAAAAGACTTGGGAATAATAAGTGGATTTCCTTTTTTATTTTTGTATTTAGGACTAATAATCTTATTTTTTTTGTTAAAATAAAAAGCATTAATTAGTTTTTCTAAGTCAATTTGTGAAATTAATGGCATATCACCAGGTAAAATTAAAACACCATCAACATTTAGCTTGTTCTGTTTAATTGCATAAGAAATTGAAGTGCCAATACCCTTAGCATAGTCCTTATTAAACAAACATTTAACATTATATTTTTTTAGAGCCATCTTGACTTTATCTTGTTGAAAACCTGTAATTATAATTGTTCGATCTATCCCAAATACCTTAAAAATATTTTCTAATGTGTTTTCTAAAACTGTCTTTTCACCTAAAACCTCTAATAGTTTATTTTTGTTACCAAACCTTTTGCTTACTCCTGCTGCTAAAATTATTATTAAAATATTATGATGATTCATACTATTTTTTTCGCCTGAATTTGATTAATTCAGCCAAAATTGATACAGAAATTTCTTCAGGTGTTTTAGACGAAATATCTAAACCAACCGGTCCATGGATTTTAGAAATTAATATATCATCAAAACCCTGTTCTTCTAATCTTTTCACTCTATTTTGGTGCGTTTTAATACTTCCAAGAGACCCAATATATCCAAATTTAGAATTAAGAACTGCTAATAGAGCTGGGTCATCTATTTTTGGGTCATGTGTTAGTGTTACTAAGTGACAGGATTTGTTTAAGTTATAACTCTTAAGAGCATTATCTGGCCAATCATTTATAATATGACAATCTGGAAATCTTTTTTCACTAGCAAAATGTTCTCTTGGATCTATCAAAATAACCTCATAACCGCAGATTTGTGCCATTTTAGTTAAAGATTGAGCAATATGAGCGGCCCCAACAATAAACAATCTGTGTTTTGGTGTAATTGAGTGAAAAAAAATATTATTTTTATTATCAAAAAAACTTTTCTCAACAGATTCTGAGTTATCTTCAGGAATGATTTTTCTTATTCCGTTATTACAATTTGTTATTAATGTTATCTGAGTTTTCTCTTTAATTTTTTTTGAAATTTCATAAATAATTTTATCATTTCTATCTAAAGGTTGTATTAATATTTTTAATTCTCCTCCACAAGCCAAGCCTATATCCCATGCCATATTGTTTGAAATTCCATAATCTTTAATTCTTAATTTTCTATCGCGTATTGCATTTATTCCTTCTATAATGACTGCTCCTTCAACACATCCCCCAGAAACTGATCCAATTATATCTCCTTTTTCATTAATAGCCATCTGACCACCTACAGGCCTTGGAGAACTTCCCCAGGTTGAGATTACTGTTGCTAGAGCAACTTTTTGGTTATTTTTTAACCAAACACATGTGGGTGTAATAATATCATCTAAATCACTCATTTTTTAAAACCATGAAATTAAATTCCTTTTATATTTTAAATTATTCATATATGTTAAAATAAAAATGTTATGAATAATATATTTATATGATCTTAGGAGCCAATAAAAAAATGTTTGTTTTAAAACCAAATAGTATCAGTTGGGTTGAAATAATAATAAAAAAACTGAATAAAAATAAATTATTTAATCTTATAAATATAAGTGCCGTTTTGTTTGGAAGTATTTTATTAATTATTTCATCAAAAATAAAAGTTGATTTATATCCTGTTCCAATGACCTTGCAGCCGCTAGCGGTATTGATGATTGGAATGTTATACGGAAGGAACTTAGCTACTGCAACAATAGGTTTTTATATTTTACAAGGTTTGATGGGGATTCCAGTTTTTGCTTATGGAGGTGGATTTATGTATGTATTTGGTCCTACAGGAGGTTTTATAATTGGTTTTTTAATTTCAGGTATTTTTTTAGGTGAACTAGCAGATAGAGGCTGGGGGAAAAAAATTATTACTTCAATGATATGTATGCTCATTGGATTATTAATTATTTATTTTTTTGGTATATTACAGCTTTCTTTTTTAAAAGGATTTGAATATTCAATTTTAAAAGGATTTTTCCCATTTATTATTGGAGATTTATATAAATTATTGATTGCTGGTATTTTAGTGCCTTATATTTGGAAGTTAGCTAAATAGAATAAAGTTTTTATGACTTTAAATGAAATTTCTTCAAATACAGCTTTTGATATTTTAAATTCTGAAAAAGAAAGCTTTTTAATTGATGTTAGAACTGAATATGAATGGACAAAAATTGGAGTTCCTAATTTAAAAGAAATAAATAAAACAGTTTTGTTCATTCAATGGTCAAATATAATTGATATCAATTTTGTAGAAAATTTTCTAAGTGTTTTAAAGTCAAAATTTCATTTTAATAATAAACTATTGTTTATTTGTAGATCTGGATCGAGATCAAGATTAGCGTCTGAAATTGCGATTAGAAATAATTTTAAAAATTGTTATAATATATCAGATGGTTTTGAAGGTTTGAAAAGTAATGGAATGATAGATGGATGGAAGCCTCAAAATTTACCTTGGACATTTATGAAGTCCTAAGCATCATTTATAAAATTAGTTGAGCTTTTATTACTTGAAAAATTTTCAGATAAACTTTCAATAGCATCCTCAAAAGCTAAAACTTCAATCCCTAAGTTGTTTTCAATATTTTCAATAAAATAATCTTCAGGTTCACAATTGTCTGGATGATCAATTTTAATTGCTATTATAGCTGCTATAGTTGATGTGATAGTTTTAGATTTTTGTTTATCAAAAAAAGTTTTAAAAGGAATGACATTAGATTTTTCTGTTTCATTTTCGACCTTTACTGTCATCTATAATTTTCTCCGATATATCTATATATAGTTTTTTATTCTAATTATTTCAATCGTAAAATAACCATTATAAAACCTAAAAGCATTAAAATAAATTTTATTATTGACCGACTCTTCTAATAATAATTCTTCCAGATGGTTTATTATTAACGTTTTCGACGGTTCTTGTAGCTTGACTAAAAAGGTTAGTTTCAATTCCAAAATTGTCTACTACTGCCACCCTTGCTCTTATTTGTGAGCCAACTAGAACCTGGTCTAATTTCAATACAGGTCCACTTAGGCTATTAAGTGCAACCCAGTTTCTTCCATCTCTAGATTTTTCCCAACTTATATTTATTGAAGCTATTCCATCCTCGTCAGATAGTGAGTTTGAAATGGCTCTAAGTGTGATACCTTCTTTTGGTTCTCCGATGATTGTAACCTCACCTTGCACTGGATCATCTAAATTATCAATAGTTTCAGATGGACTAGTGTATAGAACTTCTCTAGTACCGTGAGAATCAACATAAGAAACAACTGCTCTGAATGAATAATTCACTTGATCCTGGGTTAATCTTAAAACTTCAGATTTTAATGATGGGTAAGCCTCCCAATCAGACTTTGAAGATGATCTTTGCCAAGATATTTCAAACCCGCCTATGCCATCTTCATCAGATACACTTGAAGTATCAACAACTAATGCACTATCTTCAACTGAAGAACCTATAAGTCTTGCTGCTCCAGTAGGTTTATCATTAACATTTTTTACAGAAGTTGAAGGTGGGCTGATTAAAGTTTCCAAATTACCTTGCCCATCAACGTAAGAAATTACTACACGAAGCTTTTTACTAACATGTATTTCTCTAGGAGTAAAAGATTGGCTTGTAGCTCTACTTATATTTGTCCAGTTTTTTCCTTCATCAGATATTTGCCATTGCACACCTACTGAACCCATTCCATCAGAATCAACTACTGAAGATAAGTCTATTATCAATGGTTCATCTTCAACAGCTGCGAAACCAGCTGTTTCTACCTCACCATCTTTATTATTATTGTTTGTTTTACCCTTTGAATCTTTTTTTACATTTTTATTAATAATATCTTTTTTGTTATCTTTATATATTTTTTTATGGCTATGTTGCTTAATATTTGTATTATTTTGTTCAACTTTTTTATCTTTTACATTTGGGTCACCGCCAGCTATTGCTATACTAATGTTAGAACTAGCAACTAACATCAACGCTATTACTGACGTTAAACTCCAGATGTTGTCCGGAAAAAAACGCATTTAAACCTCCACAATCTCAAATATTTAGTACATATTATTAACATAATATGTAAAAAATTATACTATAATAAAACAAAAAGTAAATTTTATCTAAAATAAAATATTTTAAGATTTAATCAACTAATTATTTTTTTTAGTTATATTTTCTATTAAATCTTCTAATATCCCTTGCTGATTAATAATATTAGTCTTTAATTCCGTTAGTTTAATAATTATTTCACTATTTGACAGAACATTGTTTAAATTGTCAGAATTTTCAATAATTTCAGTCAAAAGTAACGTATTAGTTTCATCTCTCTCAATTTGTTCAGAAAGGTTTAACGACTTGGCATCTACTTTAATTTCATTTAACTCGTTTTTGATTTGATCAATTTGATTATTTTTAATATTCATTATCAATAGCAAAATTTAAGAAATTATATTATTATAATGTCTTAACATTAACTATTTCATGGATTTTTTAAATGTCAATTATTGATTCTGTTAAGTCAACTTTATTTGTTTCTATACATCCAGCTGGAACTCCATTTGTTGTTATATTTTCATTTATAACAGTTTTAATTGGATGGATTTGGTCTCCATTATTTTTTTTAGGAGTAGTTTTAACCATTTGGTGTATCTATTTTTTTAGAAATCCGAAACGTTTTCACCCAGTTGATGAAGATAATAGATTAGTTATCTCACCTGCTGATGGAAAAATTGTAGAAATTACAGAATTGATACCTGATGATGAAATTGGATTACCCAAAACAAAATATATAAAGGTTGGTGTTTTTATGAACGTTTTTGACGTTCACGTTAATCGTTCACCTATGAAAGGTAAAATTTTAAACAAAAACTATATTCCAGGTGTTTTTTTTAACGCTAGTTTAGATAAAGCTTCAAAGGAAAACGAAAGATTGTCTCTAACAATGGATATAGGAAGTGGTAGAAAAGTTGGATTTGTCCAAATAGCTGGTTTAATTGCAAGGAGAATAATTGCTAATGTTGATATTGGGTCAGAATTAAAAGCAGGTGAGGTATTTGGATTGATTAGGTTTGGAAGTAGAGTAGATGTTTATTTTCCAATTGAGTCACGGGTAAAAGTCTTAATTGGTCAAACATCGATTGCTGGAGAGACAGTCATTGCAAAACTCAATGAAAAAAAATCAGTCAAAAAACCTTCTAGAAAATGAAAATCAAAGGATTAAAACTTGCAAAAAAAGCTTTTGCAGTAAGGCCACGAAGATATTCTATAAAGTGGATGTTACCAAACTTTTTAACAATTTGTGCTCTGATTTTTGGTATGCAAGCAATTTACCAAGCATTTTTTCAAAATTGGAATATGGTAATTACAATGTTAATAATTGCTGCTGTATTCGACCTTCTAGACGGTAGAGTAGCTAGGTTGCTAAAGTCTACAAGCGATTTTGGGATGCATTTAGATTCCTTATCTGACTTTGTAGTTTTTGGTACAGTTCCGGTAGTAACTATTTATCTATGGATGGGTAAACCAGAAAACTCTGTTTTTTGGGTTTCTATTGTTTTATATGTAATATGTGCTTCTTTAAGACTTGCAAGATATAATTCAGAATTATCTGATAGACCTTCTTATGCTAAGAACTATTTTGTTGGTATTCCTACACCAGCAGCAGCCTTCTTAGTTTTGTTACCAATTCCAGCAATACCTATATTTGAATTATTTTTTGTAAAGTCTGAATTTTATATTGGCCTTTGGTTAATTATGATTTCAATAGGGATGATAAGTAATTTACCTACTTTTTCAGGTAAAGTTATACAAATACCCAGAAAAATGGTGATACCTTTTTTAGTTATTTTAGGTCTCTTAAGTAATTCAATAATTAGTAATCCTATTAAAAGTTTTACTATTTTAGTTATTATTTATTTTTTAACTTTGCCAATTTCTCCTATTTTTTATTTTAGACTAAGAAAAAAAGCAGAAGAGTTGCAGGCTAAAAAAAGCTAAGCTTTAAAAGTAGTTCTCCAATTTGGTTTTTCTGATGTTTGGTTATTAGCTTCATATACAGCTCTATTACATGCTCTGGCAACACAATCACTACATCTTGATCCTAAAAGTAATAAATCGTCTTTTGAAAATGCAATTTCTTTATTAATATTTTCTGATTTATTACTAATTGAAATTGCAAATATCGTATCTCCATCCATCGGCGTATGTGATGGATGAATAGATCTTGCAATGCCATCATGAGACATGATTGCTAGTCTTTTAAGTTCATTTCTATTCAAAGGAGCATTTGTTGCGACAACTCCAATAACAGTATTTGATAGATCTTCTTTATTAGTAGAATTTTCTTTAAGAAATGAATGCGATTGACCAAGTTTGTTATTAATCCTTTTTGCTCTTACAATACCATCAAAATTTTCCTTAGAACTTCCTAAGCCTCCAAATTCATTTTCTACTTCTAAATGTCCTGAAAGAAAATGTGGACCTTTATTATTTAAAGGGTTCCCAACCGCATTATTTACAATAATTGCACCAACAGTATATACATTATTATCTGAGTATTTTTGTCTCCAAGATGAGGATCCCTGACCTCCCATTAATGTGCCTGTTGTAGCTCCATAACCAGCTCCCTTAGAACCTAGTTCAAAAGATGTGCTAAGGTCTTTATATGCTTCAGAACCTAGTTTAGACCAAATAGATTCTGTTCCTTCCCAGTAATTATTTGTTGATTTTAAATCAAAAATTACTGCCGAGGGAACTAGAGGAATAATATTTTTGCCAACCACATATCCTTTTTTTTCTTGTCTCAACAATTTTTGAACTGATGAGCTGGCATCTAACCCAAATGCAGAACCACCAGATAGGACTATAGCATCAGCTCTTCCAACAGAGTTCTCTAGTCCTAACATATCAGTTTCTCTTGTTCCTGGGCCTCCTCCTCTAACATCAACAGCTGCTAAAAAAGGTTGACTTGTACTAATTACAGTTACCCCTGTAGACAAATCAATATCTTCAGCCACCCCTACAAGAACACCATCTACATCAGTAATAAGGTTTTTAAGGTTTGAATTAAGATAGGACATATTTTGAATATTTAATCGATAAGAGAACGATTATTATATTTATCCTCCTGTCAAAGACATATGTCTGTTAACAGAAATATTCTCAGATTTTCTAGATATTTTAAAGTCATGACCTTCAGGTTTTCTTGCGATAGCTAAATGCAGTTCCTTTTCTAAAGCTAAACATCCTTTTTCTCTTAAAACTTTTTTCAAATCAGCATTATCATTTTGTCCTAGACACATATAAAGAATACCAGTGCAAGTAAGTCTAACTCTGTTACAACTTTCACAAAAATTATGAGTTAATGGAGTAATAAACCCTAGGTCCATTTTTTTTTGTGGTATTCTCACATATCTAGCTGGACCACCAGTTTTCTTTGGAATATCAACCAATGTATATTTTTCCTCTATTTTTTTTCTAACCTTTGATAGAGGTAAATATTGGTAAAAACGATTTTCACTTCCTATATCTCCCATTGGCATTACTTCAATTATAGTCATATCATGACCTTCATTACTACACCATTCTATCATATCCAAAAGATGATCTTGATTAAAATTTTGAAGTGCAACAGTATTTATTTTAATTTTTATCCCACATTTTTTTGCCTTATTAATTCCATTCATTACTTTATTAAGGTCACCCCACCTGGTTATTTCTCTAAATTTTTGTTCGTCTAAATGGTCTAGAGATACATTTATTCTTCTCACGCCTGCGTCAAATAACTCAGAGGCAGTTTTTTCTAATTGGCTTCCATTGGTAGTAACAGTAAGTTCATCTAAACCATTACCAATTTTTTTTCCTAAATTATTAATTAATTGAAAAACTCCCTTTCTAACCAAAGGTTCACCACCTGTTAATCTAATTTTTTTTGTGCCTAGATTAATAAAGCAGTTACAAATTTCTTCTAATTCTTCAAGTGAAAGAATATCTTTTTTAGGTAAGAATTCCATATTTTCTGACATACAATAGGTACATCTAAAATCACACCTATCTGTAACTGAAACTCTTAGATAGTTGACTTCTCTTCCAAATGGATCAATTAATTGTTTTTCTTTGTTCATATATACAAATATAAATAATAATCATTAAATAACAATTTTAAAATTGAAGAAATCTTAAAAAAGATTAAGTTTTAATATTATTAAAAGGTTTTGAAAAGTAAAAAATTGAATAATAGTAGAGTAATACATAGAAAACTTCCCAATTCTGGAGAAAAACTTAAATATTTAATAGTTTTTCTACATGGTTATGGTGCAGATGGAGCAGATTTGTTTAATCTTCATAATTCTTTTTCTATTGTTAAATCTAATGCCGTTTTTATCTCACCCGATGCTCCTTACGAATGTGCTATGTCCCCTATGGGAAAAGAGTGGTTTCCATTAGAGAAAATACCCGCAGGTGCATTAGAAGCTTCTAAAGAATTTCTTAAATTTTTAGAAAAAGAAATAGAACATTACTCTATAGAGCATGATAGAGTAATATTAATAGGGTTTTCTCAAGGAGCTATGTTAAGTTTACAAAGTTTATTATTAAGTCAAAAAAAATTGGGTGGAGTTATTGCTTATTCTGGAGGATTAAAAAGTGAAAATTTTGAAGAATGTAAACATATGATAATTATGGGGAAGCATATTAATTTTGAAACTCCCATTTTATTAGTTCATGGTAAACTTGACGAGGTGGTTCCTTTTTCCTCTCTTAATTTAACACAAAATTTATTTGAAAACATTGGATTTTCTATTAGTTCATTAGAATGTTCAATGCTTGGACACGGTATAGATCAAGAAGGAATTGAAGCGGGTAAAGAATTTTTAAAAAAAATATAATCAAATATAAAAAATATATTATAATCTAATTGTAAATTTTTTGCGTAAATATTGAAAGTAATTTTTAAAAGGATATTTTTTTGTGACGGCATTTTTACCAACTCTAGCTCTTAATGCAGATTTTCAACCGTTAAGTTATTATCCACTTTCTCTCTGGTCATGGCAAGATTCTATAAAAGCAGTTTTTTTAGATCGGGTTAATATTATAGCTGAGTATGAGGAGACAATTAACTCGCCATCAGTTTCAATTAGATTACCGAGTGTGATAGCTCTAAAGGAGTTTAAAATATCAAAAAAAGAACCAGCTTTTACAAGGTTCAATGTTTTTTTAAGAGATAAATTTACTTGTCAATATTGCGGTAGCAAACAAAAAACAAAGGAGTTAACTTTTGATCACATTATTCCAAGATCTCAAGGGGGGAAAACTAATTGGAAAAATGTAGTTTCTGCTTGTAGACCCTGTAATTTCAAAAAAGGTAATAAATTACCTAGTAATATTGGTATGTTTCCAATGAATAAACCTAAAGCGCCTTTCGAACAACAATTAAAAAAAAATGGTAGAAATTACCCACCAAATTTCTTACACAAATCTTGGAGAGATTTTCTTTATTGGGATGCAGAATTATTATCAGGTTAAAATTAAATTTTCTCTGATATTTTTATAGCAACTTTGCAGCCAGATTGAATTATGAATTTCATTAATTTGTATCCAGGAGTTTTTTCTCCTTCATTGGATGTTGCAATGTCTTTATGTTCTAATTCGTCATCACGAAATTTAAGAAGCTTCTTTTTTAATTCTGAATGTTTTTTTTCAGTCAAGCTTTCAGCTTGTTTATTATAGTGGTTACCGATGACTTCTTCTACAGCAATTGTACATGCCATAGCAGCTTTTTTACCCATAGATGCAGTGATAACTCCAAGTGAATATCCAGCAAAATTCCACAATGGTAATAGAGCTGTAGGTCTGGTTTCATTTTGGTTCAAAAGTTCATGAAAAGTATCAAGGTGTTCTTGTTCTTGATCTCTCATATGTTTTAGCATAGGTCCAACGTCTGTTTTTCCCAATACTCTAATTTGACCTTCATAAATTTTTGATGCTCCTGTTTCACCAGCATGATCAACTCGCAAAATTTTATCAATTTTATTTTTCATAATCTTTAATTCCTTTGTTATAAAGATATAATAACAAAATAGAAATTGTAAATAATGACATGGAAACTAAACCATTCCATCCAGCTAAAGATATATTTAAAATTTCAAAGTGTGTATTATCACAACTTAAAGTTTTAGTTGATAGAATTTTGTTTAGAGTATTTTCGTTAAAATTAATTTTTGATGAACAACTAGAAAAACCTAACCAAATTTTCTTCTCTATTCCAAAATGGTAAAAGGCTAAAATGGAACTTGAAAGCCATAATAAAATTAATGAGGTATTCAAAAATTTATAAATTTTTAAAAATTTAATAAAAAAGATAGAAATTATTGAAATTAAAATGATTATGAAATGAATAATTCTTTGTTGAACGCACAGTTCACAAGGAATTAAATTTAAATAAAACTCTAGCAGATATGCAGATATCAATAATAATGATGCAGTCATAAGAGACAAACAAGTTAGTATATATTTATTAGTAAATTTCATTATCATAAGAAAAACATTAAAACAATAATACCACCAACCAAACTAGTAATTAGAAATAATCTTTTATTAACAAAGTGTAAGGCTTGATCTCCATAAGTTTTTACTAAGACACTTATTAGAAAAAATCTTAAACCTCTACCAATAAAACCCATTAGAATGAAATTGAGTAAGTTTATACCAAAAATTCCACTTGAAATACAAATAATTTTAAATGGTAAAGGTGTAAAAGCGCCTAAAAAAATTATTAAATTACCGTAATCATTATGAGCTAAAAAAACTTTTGAAAACATTTCTTCATTAACCCATGGAATTAAAATAAATAAACTTATTATACTGTCTCCAAAATAGAAACCAATAAACCATCCAATTAACCCGCCGGCTATAGAACCTAAAGTACATATGATAGTTAATTTAATATATTTCTGTTTATTTGCTAAAACTAAAAAAGCAAGAAGAGGGTCAACAGGGATTGGAAAAATTATTGACTCTATCAAAGCAAAAAAAAATAAAATATGTTGAGCAATTCTTTTTTTTGAATTAGAAATCGCTTTATCATATGAATTTTTTAAATAATTTTTTATTTTTGTGTTCATTACTAATTATATCAAAAAAATATATACAATAAATAAACTAATTGATATTTTTCATTTAGAGGGGATATGGTGAAATTGGTAAACACGCTGGTCTCAAAAACCAGTGCCGCAAGGCTTCCCGGTTCGATTCCGGGTATCCCTACCAAACTTCACAAATAAAGGTAGATAAGGATTTTATAGGGTTTGTCGTGTAATTAGACACTTTCATAAGTATTACTTTTTGGTAACGATGTACGAAAAGTGTACGAAAAAGTGTACAACATCTGTCTTTGCAATAGATTTGTCTACTTATTCTGATGATCTAGTCTGTCATACAACTATAGATGAGAATGGAAATTGGAAAGATGAAAAAGATTTAAGAGTTGATTTAAATTAAACTTGTAAATTAATTAATATGTAGCAAAATAATTACATACTTATCAAGTTAATGAATTTTAAAAAAGTTGTGTAAATCATGAAAAAATTTATAATCTACATTTTTTTAATTTTCGTACCATTTTTATGTAATTCATTTGCCAACAGCGCTCCC
>MDSV01149201.1_pt1 | contig 59542 bp, 50 predicted proteins | sample 810851 | NCBI WGS metagenome assembly MDSV01 (sample SAMN05326640, study PRJNA326480) | marine metagenome | isolation source: seawater | place: Atlantic Ocean: North East | collected 2012
CCGATGCGACCCGCCAGATGATGCGCGATCAGCCGGTCCACGGTCTCGCGCTCGGCGGCCATGGCGCGGCGCTCGAAGGTCGAAATCTCGGCGGCGATGTCGTCGAGCTGCGCCTCTTCCTCGGCCGTCAGCCCGCCTTCGCCGAGATGCAGTGAAGCCACCAGCGCGCGGTGGACGATCAGGTCGGCATAGCGGCGGATCGGCGAGGTGAAGTGGGCGTACTTCATCAGGTTCAGCCCGAAATGCCCGATATTTTCCGGTGAGTAGACCGCCTGGCTTTGCGAGCGCAGCACCATCTGGTTGACGATGTCCTTATGCGGGCTGTCCTCGGCCTTCGACAGGATGCCGTTGAACGAGTTGGCGCGCAGATTGCCGCCCTTTGCCAACGGAATGGAAAGCGTCGCCAGAAATTCGCGCAGCGTCTCCTGCTTGGCAAGCGAGGGCGCGTCATGGGTGCGGTAGATCAGCGCCTGGCGCTTCTGCTCCAGCGTTTCGGCCGCGGCGACATTCGCCTGGATCATCATCTCCTCGATCAGCCTGTGGGCGTCGAGGCGAGGGGGCACGATCACCCTGTCGACCGTGCCGTCATCCTTCAGCAGGATGCGGCGCTCCGGCATGTCGAGTTCCAGCGGCTGACGGCGATCGCGGCCGATCGTCATCGTTTTGTAGGCGGCCCAGAGCGGCTTCAGCACCGGTTCCAGAAGCGGGCCGGTCTTGTCGTCCGTGCGGCCGTCGATGGCGGCCTGAGCCTGCTGGTAGGACAGTTTCGCCGCGCTCTTCATCATGATGCGGTGGAAGGTGTGGGAGGCCTTGCGGCCTTCCTTGGAAAACACCATGCGCACGGCAAGCGCCGGCCGGTCCTCGCCCTCGCGCAGCGAGCAGAGATCGTTGGAAATCCGCTCGGGTAGCATCGGCACGACACGGTCCGGGAAATAGACCGAATTGCCGCGCTTCAGCGCCTCGCGGTCGAGCGCCGATTTCGGGCGGACATAGTAAGAGACGTCGGCGATCGCGATGGTGACGATCACGCCGCCCTCGTTTTCCGGCCTTGTGTCCGGCTCGGCGAAGACCGCGTCGTCATGGTCCTTGGCGTCAGCCGGATCGATGGTGACGAGCGGCAGGTCGCGCCAGTCCTCGCGGTGCGACATGGTGGCGGGCTTCGCCGCATCCGCCGCGTCGAGCACTTCCTTCGGAAAGATATGCGGAATGCCGTGGGCGTGGATCGCGATCATCGAGACCGCCTTTTCCGAGGCGAGCGAGCCGACGACGGAGAGCACGGAGCCGCGCGCCAGGCCGAAACGGCCGGAACGCTGGACATCGACTTCCACGAGGTCGCCATCCTTCGCGCCGGCAAGGTCGGCAATCTCGACCTCGTCGTTTCGCCGGTCGATCGGCATCAGCCGGGCCGCGCCGTTATCGAGCATGCGGACCACGCCGAGCGCCGCCGTGCGGCGCTTGTCGATGACCTTGATGACGCGGGCGGTATAGGCCGGGCCGGTTTCGGATTTCGAAGGGAAGATCTTGGCGAGCACACGGTCGCCGATTCCGGCGGAGGCAGGCTTGCGCTTGCCGTTCTTGCCGCCGCCCTGCTGGCGGATCAGCACGGCGGGGGCCGCGCCTTCCTCGACCGGCCATTCGGCCGGCCGGCCGATCAGTTCGCCGTCCTTGTCGCGGGTGGTGATGTCGAGCACGGTGACCGGGGGCAGGGCGCCAGGCCGCATCAGGCTCTTGCGCTTCTTCTGCAGCAGGCCCTCGTCCTCCAGCTCGCGCAGCATCGCCTTCAGCACCACGCGGTCATCGCCCTTGATCCCGAACGCCTTGGCGATTTCGCGCTTGGAGGCGCGATCGGGATTGTCGGCGATGAACTTCAACAGAACATCGCGCGGCGGGACTTCGCCGTGAATGATCTCATCCGGTTTGCGGGACCGGGAGGCGGTCGGTTTTGCGCTCAACTGTCGCTCTTTTCAGCCTCGGCCGTCTTCTTAGAACTGGCCGTTTTCTTTGTCGCCGTCTTGGATTTCGCGGTCGTTTTTTTCGTCGTGGTCTTCTTGGCGGCGGCCTTCTTCGCCGGCTTCTTCAAGCCGGCCTTTTCAGCGCGCGCGGCCAAAAGCGGAACCGCCTCTTCCATGGTGATCGATTGCGGATCCTTGCCCTTGGGGATGGTGGCGTTGATCTTGCCCCATTTGACATAAGGCCCGTAGCGGCCTTCATTGACGGTCACTTCGCCGCCGCCATCGGGGTGGTCGCCAAGTGATTTCAATGCCTTTGCCGTTGCTCCCCGGCGTCCGCCATTGGCCTTTTTGTCGGCAATGGCGGCAACTGCGCGGTTAACGCCGACCTCGAAGACCTCGTCGATGCTTTCGAGATTGGCATAGGTGCCGTCGTGCAAAACGAACGGACCGTAGCGGCCGAGGCCGGCCGTAATCATCTTGCCGTCTTCGGGATGCGGTCCGACATCACGCGGCAGCGCCAGCAGCCGGAGCGCCTTTTCCAGGTCGATATCCTCGGGCTTCCAGCCCTTCGGCAGAGAGGAGCGTTTGGCCTCCTTGCCGTCGCCGCGCTGAACATAGGGGCCGAAACGGCCGGAGCGCAGGGTGACGACCTCGCCCGTTTCAGGGTCGGCGCCAAGCTCGTTGGGCTCGTTCGGATTGATGCCGCCGTTTGCGGCCTCCGCGTCGCCGGAAAGCTGGCGGGTGAAGTTACATTCCGGATAGTTCGAGCAGCCGACGAAAGCGCCGTATTTGCCGAGCTTCAGCGAAAGCTGCCCCGTGCCGCAGGCCTGGCACTGGCGCGGATCGCCGCCATCCTCGCGCTTGGGGAACACCAGCGGCGCCAGCGCCTCGTTCAGCGCGTCCAGAACATTGGTGACGCGCAGTTCCTTGGTGCCCTCGACCTGGGCATAGAAATCCTTCCAGAAATCGCGCAGCACCTGCTTCCACTCGAGCGAGCCGTCGGAAATCTTGTCGAGCTTTTCCTCAAGCTCAGCCGTGAAGTCATACTCGACATAGCGGTTGAAGAAGTTCTCCAGGAAGGCCGTCACCAGCCGGCCCTTGGGCTCCGGCGTCAGCTTGCGGCCCTCGATCGTGACATATTCACGGTCGCGCAGCGTAGCCAGCGTGGAGGCATAGGTCGAAGGGCGGCCGATGCCGAGCTCTTCCAGCCGCTTGATCAGCGAGGCTTCCGAATAGCGCGGCGGCGGCTCGGTGAAATGCTGGGTGGCGCGGATCTTTTCTTTGTCGACGTTTTCGCCCTTGTTGATTTCGGGCAGACGACCGTCATCGTCATCCTCGTCGGATGGCGTCTTTTCCTCGCGATTGTCTGCATAGGCGGCCAGGAAGCCGTCAAACTTCACGACGGTGCCGACGGCGCGCAGCCCGGCGCTCTCGCCGCCCTTGGCCGCGGTAATCTCCGCGGTGGTACGCTCCATCTCGGCCGATGCCATCTGGCTCGCGATACCGCGCTTCCAGACGAGGTCGTAGAGCCGGAACTGGTCGGAATCGAGGTACTTTTTCACCGATTGCGGCGTGCGGGTGAAATCGGTCGGCCGGATCGCCTCATGGGCCTCCTGGGCGTTCTTCGCCTTCACCGAATAGTGTCGGGCGCTCTCGGGCAGGTAGCGGGCGCCGAACTGGTCGCCAATCGCATCGCGCGCCGCCGTCACGGCTTCCGGGGCCATGGAGACGCCGTCGGTACGCATATAGGTGATGAGACCCGCCGTCTCGCCGCCGACCGCGATGCCTTCGTAAAGCCGCTGCGCCACCTGCATGGTGCGCGAGGCGGAAAAGCCGAGGCGGGACGAGGCGGCCTGCTGCAGGGTAGAGGTGGTAAAGGGCGGGCCGGGATTGCGGCGAACCGGCTTCGCCTCGACGCTCGCCACCGAATAGGTCGCACCCTCGAGCAGGTCGCGGATGCGGAAGGCCTGCTCCTGGTTCTTCACCGAATTCTTCTGGACGCGCTTGCCGTCGGCCTGCACCAGCCGGGCTTCAAAGGCATCGCCGCGCACGGTTTTCAGATCGGCGACGATGTTCCAGTATTCTTCGGGAACGAAACGTTCGATTTCGTTTTCACGGTCGCAGACGAGGCGTAGCGCCACGGATTGCACGCGGCCGGCAGACCGCGCGCCCGGCAGCTTGCGCCACAGAACCGGCGACAGGTTGAAGCCGACCAGATAATCGAGCGCGCGCCGGGCGAGATAGGCGTTCACCAGCGCTTCGTCGATGTCGCGCGGATTGGCCATGGCGTCGAGCACGGCCTTCTTGGTGATGGCGTTGAAGACCACGCGCTTGACCGGCTTGTCCTTCAGCAGCTTCTTCTTGTTCAGGAGGTCGAGAACGTGCCAGGAAATGGCTTCGCCTTCCCTGTCCGGGTCGGTCGCGAGGATCAGGCCGTCGGCGTTCTTCATCGCGTCGGCAATATCCTTGACCCGCTTGGCCGAGGCCGTGTCGACCTTCCACGACATCGCGAAATCATCATCGGGCAGGACCGATCCATCCTTTGCGGGCAGATCACGCACATGGCCGAAGGAGGCGAGAACCTTGTAGTCCTTGCCGAGATATTTGTTGATCGTCTTGGCCTTCGCGGGCGACTCTACAACAACAACGTCCATGTAATTCGTATCCTGGGTCTGCGTCGGACTTTGTTCGACGCCCGCATCTTCGCGGCAAATTGTCGGTCGCGCGCTCTACCGTGCCCGCCGGCTTGGCGGCCGCGAGGCGCATCCAGGCAGATGGCGGATATGACGGGCCTCGCGCTTATGGGAGAACGCTACAGAGGCGTCCCCCTGATGGCAACCGTCGCTTCCGCTTCTACCAATTTCGCCGGGAGATCAAGCAGAATAGACATTTTTGGGCTGTTTAAAGCTGCATTTACTGTTCCGGCCGGTCGCTCACGAGATGGACAGAGACAGCGGCCGGGTCAAGCCCTTGAAGCTATTTTTGCATGACTACACGCTAATACAACCTAAAGAGAATACTAATTGTAATTGCAATCCTGACCTTTGCCGGTATTGTTTAGCCGGATGAGTAGAGTACGGTTCGGATTCGATCCGTGGCCGAAAAATAGGTGTATGTATGTCGTCCTTTCCAGCCGAACGCGAAGGTTCTCAAAAATTGACCGAGGAGGAAATAATTTATATCCGTCAGATATTGGGCCAGTTGCGCCGGCTTTCAAACAAGGACGGGGCGGAAATGCTCTGCTACCTGATCGACATGGCCTATATAGAGGCTGGGGATCTGCAGACGCAGGTGCTCGCCACCTCGGTGGGCAAGGGCTGAATTCGGTTTTGATCGGCAACGACCCGCAGGGTCTGTTAGCGCTATCATTGCCCTATGAAGGCCGCGTGTCTCAGATCAGCGAGACCCGACCACCCGGGTGCCGCGCAAGCCGGCCGGCGAGATCCAGCTCGAGCAGGATCAGTTGCACGGCGGCGGGGTTCACGCCGGTGAAGCGTATCAGGTCGTCGATTTCGCACGGGCTGGGGCCAAGCGCCTCGGCAACGCGGGCGCGGTCGTCGTCATCGGGGGCGGCTGGCGGCAGGTCTTCGGTCTCCTCCTCGTCGGCCCCACCCCGGATCGGCAGTTCCATCTGGGATAGCGGCGCCAGCGCCTCCAGCACGTCCTCCGGGTTGCATACGATCATCGCGCCCTGCTTGATCAGCCCGTTGGTGCCTTGCGCGCGCGGATCGAGCGGCGAGCCCGGTACGGCCAGCACCAGCCGCCCGCATTCATTGGCAAGGCGCGCGGTGATCAGCGAGCCGGAGCGGTTTGCCGCCTCGATCACGACGACCGCAAGCGAGCAGCCGGCGATCAGCCGGTTGCGGCGGGGAAAGTCGCGGGCGCGCGGCTCCCAGCCATAGGGCATCTCGCTGATGGCGACGCCGCCATCCTCGCAGATTGCGCGATAGAGTTCGATGTTTTCGGGCGGGTAGGGGCGGTCGAGGCCGCCCGCAAGCGCGGCCAGCGTTCCGTGGGCAAGGCTCGCGCGGTGGGCGGCGGCGTCGATCCCGCGCGCCAGGCCCGAGACCACGGTATAGCCGGCGCCGGCCGCAGCACTGGCAATCATGGCGGTGAATTTCGCGCCGGCGACCGAGGCGTTGCGGGCGCCGACAATGCCGAGCGCCGGCCGCGTCGCGACATCGCCGCTGCCGGACATCGCCAGAAGCGGCGGCGCACCGTCGATCGCGCGCAGCGCTGGCGGGTAGTCCGGTTCGCCGATCGCGACGAACCGGCCCTTTTGACGGGCGGCGGTTTCCAGCTCGGCTTCGGCCTCGGCAATGCTTGCCACCCGAAACCGCTTCCGCGCGCCGCCGCGCACGGCAAGCTCAGGCAGACGCTCAAGCGCTGCCTCGGCGCTGCCATAATGATTGATCAGTTCGCGAAAGGTGACGGGACCGACATTGTCGCTGCGGATCAGGCGAAGCCAGGCGATGCGCTGGCTTTCCGACAGGGCGATGCCGGGGCGGCTTGTCAAAGGGGCGTTTCCGTGGATGGAGGCCGTTCAGCCCCGATGCGGAAAATCCCCCTCGCTGTCACCCCTTGTCTCCGATCCTGCTCTCGGTGCCCGATATCAGGCGCTCGATATTGGTCTTGTGCCGCCACCAGGAGATCACCGTCAAAACGGCCATCACCAGTGAAACCTGTGGTAGGCCCATTATCCACAGGGCAACCGGTATGGCAAGCGTCGCAATCAGCGCCGAAAGCGAGGAATAGCGCGAAAGCCGGGCAATCAGCAGCCAGACGAAGGCGAAGATCAGCACCGCCGCCGGCGCGACGCCGAGAAGCACGCCAATATAGGTCGCGACCCCCTTGCCGCCCTTGAAGCCGAGCCAGACCGGAAACAGATGGCCGATGAATGCCGCAGCCCCCGCCAGAAGCCCGGCATCGCTGCCGTAAAGCGTCGTGGCGAGGATCACCGCGAAAGTCGCCTTCAGCGCGTCGAGCACCAGGGTGAGGGCGGCCAGATGCCGCTTGCCGGTGCGCAGCACATTGGTGGCGCCGATATTGCCGGAGCCGATGCCGCGGATATCGCCGAGCCCCGCCGCCTTCGTGATCAGATAACCGAAGGGGATCGAGCCCAGAAGGTAGCCGCCGGCCAGCGCAATCGCCGCCTGCGTCGCCGTCAGATCGAATGAGAATAGTGCCGGCACGTCGTCCCCTTCCGGTCAGTCCGCCTGATGGACCTTGATGCCGCCAACATATGTCGCGACGGCCCGTCCCGAAAAGCGGGCATTTTCAAATGTCGTGTTTTTCGAGCGCGAAACCAGCCGGTCGGGCGTCACCACCCATGGCTCGTCGAGATCGATCAGGGTGATATCGGCCTTCGCGCCGGGACGAAGCGAGCCGGCGTCGAGATCGAACAGCTTCGCCGGCCGCGTCGACATGGCGTCAACCAGCCGCATCAGCGGCACGTCGCCGCTGTGGTGGAGGCGGAGGGCTGCGGCCAGCATGGTCTCCAGCCCAATCGCGCCATCCTCGGCATCGGAGAACGGCAGGCGCTTGGTGTCGACGTCCTGCGGGTCATGCGAGGAGACGATGATGTCGATCAGCCCATCCTTCAGCGCCTCGACCATCTTCTGCCGATCCTCTTCCTGCCTGAGCGGCGGCGAAAGCTTGAAGAAGGTGCGGTATTCGCCGATGTCGTTTTCATTCAGCGTCAGATGGTTGATCGAGATGCCGCTGGAAACCGAAGCGCCGCGATCGCGCGCCACCCCCACGGCCTCGACCGATTCGGGGACCGAGATCAGCGCTGCGTGGTAGCGGGCCTTGGTGAGGGTCGCCAGCCGCAGGTCGCGCTCGAGCGGGATCACCTCGGCCTCGCGCGGCGTGCCGGAAAGGCCGAGCCAGCTTGCGAACAGGCCTTCGTTCATGACGCCGGTTTCCGAGAGATAGCGGTCGCGCGGCTCCAGCGCCACCACGGCGTCGAAGGATCGGGCATAGGTCATCGCGCGCCGAAGCACCCGGTTGTCGGAAAGCGAGTAGCGGCCATTGGCAAACGCCACCGCGCCGCCGGCCTTGAGCATGCCGATCTCGGTCATCTCGTCGCCCGCAAGGCCCTTCGTCAGGGCGGCGGCGGGGTAGACATTGACGACGGCGTTATCGCGGGCGGTCTTCAGCACGAATTCGAGCAGCGCGATATCGTCGATCGGCGGCTGCGTGTCCGGCATCATCACGAAGGAGGTGATGCCGCCGGCTGCCGCCGCAAGGCTTGCCGAGCGGATGGTTTCGGTATGCTCCGCGCCGGGCTCGCCGACGAAGACATGGGCGTCGACAAGGCCGGGCGTGGCCACAAGACCGTTGCAGTCGACGATCTCGGCGCCGTCGGGCGCGCCCTGGTTCATGGCATCGGCCCCGGCGGCAACGATCCGGCCGTCCTCGACGATGATCGTGCCGGTTTCATCGCGGTCGCGGGAGGGGTCGATGATGCGGGCGTTTTTCAGAACGAGCGGCTTCATGCGCGCGGCCCTCCGTTTTCCGAAAACATCAGCGTCTCCATCACCGCCATGCGCACGGCGACCCCCATTTCCACCTGCCGCTCGATCACGCTTTGCGGCCCGTCGGCGACATCGGAGGCGATTTCCACGCCGCGGTTCATCGGCCCCGGATGCATTACCAGCGCATCCTCCTTGGCCGCCTTCAGCTTCTCGCGGTCGAGGCCCCAGAAGTGGAAATATTCGCGCACCGATGGCACAAAGGCGCCGGACATGCGCTCGCGTTGCAGGCGGAGCATCATCACCACGTCGGCGCCCTTCAGCCCTTCCTCCATCGTGTCGCAAACCTCGACGCTCATGTCGCGGATACCGGAGGGTAGCAGCGTGGCCGGGCCCACGACGCGCACGCGCGCGCCCATCGTGTTGAGCAGGATGATGTTGGAGCGGGCGACGCGTGAATGCAGGATGTCGCCGCAGATCGCCACCACGATATTGTCGAGCCGGCCCTTCGCCTGCCTGATCGTCATCGCGTCGAGCAGCGCCTGGGTCGGATGCTCATGCGCCCCGTCGCCGGCGTTGATCACAGAGCAGGCGACCTTCTGGGAGAGCAGTTCGGCAGCGCCAGCCGAGGAGTGCCGGATCACCAGCACATCCGGGTGCATGGCGTTCAGCGTCATCGCCGTATCGATCAGCGTCTCGCCCTTCTTGACCGAGGAATTGCCGACCGACATGTTCATCACATCCGCGCCGAGCCGCTTGCCGGCCAGCTCGAACGAGGCCTGGGTTCGGGTCGAGGCCTCGAAGAACAGGTTTATCTGGGTGAGGCCGCGCAGCACGGCGTTCTTCTTCTCGCGCGACCGGTTGAAGGCGATCGCCTCTTCGGCCTTGTCGAGAAGGGTGTTGATATCGATGGGAGAAAGCCCCTTGATGCCGATGAGATGTCGGTGGGGAAAGAAGACCATGAAGCTTTCCTCCATATGAGGTCGGGCGGTCCGTCGCGGGAAGTCCTGGCGTCTATAATGGCTCGCCGGCCTCGCCGCAAGCTTTGACAGATGATATCGAAGCATGCCAACTGCGGATAAGCTGAAAATGGAACCATGTGTGCGCCGATGGCAGACACCGACATTTACAAGACCCTGAACCAGCCGCGACCGTGGAGCAACCTCAACGCGTTCCAGTCGGACCCGCTGCTCGGAGATCTGACGCGCTCGCTCGGACGGCCGCTGCGCGACGAGTTCGACGCGATCGGGCGATACGTCACCTCGCCCGACGCGCAGGAACTTGCGCAGATGGCCAATACCAGCCTGCCGCAGCTCAAGACCCACGGACCGGCGGGCGAGCGGCTCGACGTCGTCTCTTTCCATCCGGCCTGGCATGCGCTGATGCGCCGTTCGATGGCGTCCGGCCTGCATTCCCTGCTGTGGGAAGCGCCGCGCGACGCGGATTCGAAGTCCAAGGCCCACAAGCTGCGCGCCGTCCGGCTGTTCCTCTCCGCCCAGCTCGAATGCGGGCATCTGGAGCCGCTGTCGTCGACCTCCGCCTCGCTTGCCGTTCTCGCCGCGGCCCCGCAGCTGCGCGACGAATGGGCGCCGAAAATCCTGTCGCGCAAGTATGATTCGACCAACCGCGCCCAGAACCAGAAGACCTCCGCCACGATCGGGCTCGCCGTCGCTGAAAAGCAGGCCGGCAGCGATATGCGCGCGCTCGCCACCAAGGCGCACCGGGTCAGCGAAGGGGTCTATCGGCTTTCCGGGCACAAATGGTTTGTCTCCGCGCCGATGAGCGACGCCTTCATCATGCTCGCCGATGTCGACGGCAAGCCCGGATGCTTCCTGGTGCCGCGGCTTCTGGACGAGGGCAGGGGCAATGCACTGCGCTACCAGCGCCTCAAGGACAAGCTGGGGCTTCGCTCCAATGCGGCCGCTGAGGTGGAATTTGCCGATGCCTTCGGCTTCCTGCTCGGGCCGCCGGATGGCGGGCTGAGGACGATCCTCGACATGCTGACGCTGATGCGGCTCGACAGCGCCGTGATCGCCTCGGGCCTGATGCGCGCGGCGGTGGCCGAAGCGACGCATGCCGCGCGCGGGCGCAAGGTGGCCGGGCGCACGCTTGTGGTCCAGCCGCTGATGATGCGGGTGCTCGCCGATCTCGCGCTCGATGTCGCCGCCGCCGGCGCGCTGTCGTTCCGGCTTGCCGAAAGCTTCGACCGCGCCCGCGACAGCGCCGAGGAGGCGGCCTATGCCCGGGTCATGACCCCGGTTACCAAATACTGGACCACGAAGATCGCGTCCGCCGTGGTGGCCGAGGCGATGGAGGCAATGGGCGGCAATGGCTTTGTCGAGGATCGGGCGATCGCCCGCCACTATCGCGATGCGCCCGGTCTCGCGATGCATGACGGCGGCGGAAATCTGATGGCGCTCGACCTGCGCCGGGTCGTGGAGCATGGCGGCGAATTGTTCGAGGCCGTGTTCCAGGTCATCGCGCGCGATCTCGGCGCTTCGGGGGGCAAGATCGTGGAACTGCTGCGCGCGGCGATGGCGCTCTGCAAGAGCGATGAGAGTGCTGCCCGTATCTTCGTCGAGCAACTGGCGCTCGCCGCCGGCGCTGCGGAACTTTACCGGCTTGGGGCCGGGCGGATTGCCGATGCCTTCCTGGAGACCCGCCTCGCCGCCGGCTGGCGCTCCACCTATGGCATGCTCGATACCCGCTTCGACCCGAGCTACATCGTCGAATTGCTGTTTCCCGAGGTCGACTAGCCTCTGGCGCGGACTGCAAACAGAAAAGGCCACCCCGGGGGCGGCCTTTGAAAACGACATTGCGCCCGCGAGCAAGCTCAAGCAGGCGCAATATTCAACGCTTCAGCGATACGGCAGATCAGAGACGCGTGCGTCCAGGCCTTTTGTCGGTGAGTTCGGCGCGGGATTTGCCGATCTCATTGAGAGACGCGTCGTCAAGGCGCAGCAGGGCGCCGGCGACGAAACGGTCTGCCTGACGCTGGCGAGCCTCGGTAAGATTCTTGTAGGCGGTGCGGAAAAAGCCCATTTCGGTAACTCCCTGTCTTGATGATCGGAATGCGGTGTCGGCCGCCGATCCAATCGGCCCTGCCGCTTTCAAACCGGAAATCCGGTTCGGCGCGAGGCCTTCATTGATCAACTGTGCCCAATATAGATGCATGCCCGGCGTTGAGGCAGGTGGGCTGGGTCATGGGAGCCATGCACCTCTTGCATGCTTGGCGCGATTACCCGCGCGCGTAAAAAAGCGGCGGAAAACGATTCCGATCCGGCGTCCGATCAGCTATCGTCGCGCCGACAATTATCCGGTGGTAGCCATTCATGTTTCAGTCCTTCGACGTTTCCTCCCGCCCCGAACAGGCCGCCCCGCGCATCGCCGCCCTGCGCGCGCTGTTTCCAGCCCTCGGCATCAACGCCTTTCTGGTGCCGCGCACCGATGAGTATCAGGGCGAATATGTGCCGCCATCGGCCGAGCGGCTGGCCTGGCTGACCGGCTTTACCGGATCGGCGGGCATTGCACTGGTGATGGAAGAACAGGCTGTGGTGTTCGTCGATGGCCGCTACACCACCCAGCTTGCCGCCCAGACCGATGCCGAACTCATCACCGCCGGCGATCTTGTCGGCTGCCCGCCTTCCGCATGGCTCGGCGCGCACAAGCCGAAGGGGTTGAAGCTCGGCATCGATCCCTGGCTGCATACGCCGGCGGAGGTCGAGAAGCTGCAATCCGCGCTGGCCGACATCGGCGGCGAACTTGTACTGCTTTCCGAAAACCCGATTGACGGCATATGGGCCGATCGTCCGGCTGTGCCCTCCGCGCCCGTCACCGTTCAGAACAGCGATCTGGCCGGACAATCGGCTACTGAGAAGATCGCGGCCATTGCCGAAATGCTGCGCGAGAAGAAGGCCGACGCGGTGCTGATCGCCGATTCGACCTCGGTCGCCTGGCTGTTCAACATCCGCGGCAATGACGTTGCCCATACGCCGGCCCCCTTGTCGCGCGCGATCGTGAAGGCGGATGGCGCGGCGATGCTGTTCGTGATGCCGGAAAAAGTGGCCGGCGAGGCCGCCGGCCACCTCGAGCCGCTTGCCGGTTTGCTGCCGCCCGAAGCGATTTCCGATGCGCTTGCGGCGATCGCGGCGGCGGGCGAAACGCTGCTCCTCGATCGCGCGGCGGTGCCCTATGCCATGGTGCAGATCGTGGAGGCGGCCGGCGGAAAATGGCAGAATGCGCCCGACCCGGTTGCGCCCGCCCGCGCGGTCAAGAACCCGGCGGAACAGGCGGGCACGCGCGCCGCCCATCTGCAGGACGGCGCGGCCATGGTTTCGTTTCTCTCATGGCTCGATGGCCAGACGCCCGGCACGGTCAGCGAGATCGATGCGGCAAGCGCGCTGGAGGCGGCGCGCGCCGAGACCGGAATGCGGATGCAGAACCCGCTGCGCGACATCTCATTCGACACGATCTCGGGGGCGGGACCGAATGCCGCGATCATCCACTACCGCGTCACCAGCGAGACCAGCCGCATGCTCCAGCCCGGCGAGATGTATCTCGTCGATTCCGGCGCGCAGTACCAGAACGGCACCACCGATATCACCCGCACGATTGCGGTCGGCGAAGTCGATGACGCGCAGAAGAAATTCTTCACGCTGGTGCTGAAGGGCATGATCGCGATCTCGCGGGCACGGTTTCCGGCGGGCACGCGCGGCATGGATCTCGACCCGTTTGCCCGCGCCGCGCTGTGGCAGGCCGGCGTCGACTATGCCCACGGAACCGGCCACGGCGTCGGCTCCTATCTGTCGGTGCATGAGGGGCCGCAACGGATATCGCGGCTGGGATCGGCCGAACTGAAGCCCGGCATGATTCTTTCCAACGAGCCCGGCTATTATCGCCCCGGCGCGTTTGGCATCCGCATCGAAAACCTGGTTCTGGTGAAAGAGGCCGAGCCGATCGAGGGCGGCGAAATCCCGATGCTCGGGTTCGAGACGCTGACATGGTGCCCGATCGATCTGAGGCTGATCCTGCCAACGCTGCTGAGCGCCGAGGAGATCGCCTGGCTTGATGCCTATCATGGCGAGGTGCGCGAAAAACTAGCTCCGCTGGCGGCAAGCGAGGCCGAGCGGCGCTGGCTGGAGGCGGCCACAAGGCCTCTCAGCCAATGACGAAATAGCGCGCGATCATCACCACCGCCCAGCCGACCGCGATCATCGGCAGAGGCGAGGCGTAGCGCAACCCGAGCAGGAGAGCGGCGGCCAGGGCGAGTTTCGTGTCCCATCCCCCGGCATAGAAGGCAGGCGCGACCAGCGTCGTCAGCACCGCGGCCGGAATCGCGTTGAGCGCCGCTTCGACCCGCGGCGGGATGTGCGAGACCGCCGAAAGCAGGAGATAGCCCGCAATCCGCGTCATGTAGGTTGCAAGCGCTGCGGCCAGAATGACCAGCACGATGTGATCATCGGTGAAATTGCTCATGGCTTGTCCGCCTTGCCGGCAGGCTGGGGCGGCAGTGCCGCGGCCAGCAGGATCCCGGCAAAGGCCCCTACGCTGACATGCCAGGGCGAACCGATGGTTATGAAGGCGACCACCGAACCGATGGCGCTGACCACCACCACGGGCAGATAGTTCGCCCGCCGCCGAAAGCCGATGACGATGTTCAGGAAATAGATGGGCAGCAGCACGTCCAGCCCGAGGGCTTCCGGGTTTTCGATGAACCCGCCGAGGGTCGCCCCGATCAGCGTCATCACGTTCCAGATGGCATAGAAGCAGATCGCCATGCCGATATACCAGGTAAAGGTCACCGGCGCGCCCGCATCCTCGCGCTTCAGCGTTTCGGCGAATTGCGGATCGGTCAGGAAGAAGAAGGAGGCAAGGCGCTCGGGCCATGAAAAACGCGAGAGGATCGGTGTGACCGCCGCCGAATAGAGCACGTGACGGAAGTTGACTGCAAGGATCGAGGCGACGATGATCCAGGCCGCGACATGCTGGCCAAACAGCTCCACGCCCACCAACTGGCTTGCGCCGGCGAATATCGTCAGGCTCATCAGCGCGGTCTCGGCCACGCTCTGCCCCTGCGCCACGGCGACGGCACCGAACAGGACGCCGAACGGCGCCGCCGAAAGCGCCGGCACCACGCCGGAGCGCATGCCGGTCAGAAAATCGGGGGCGTCAGCCATGACGGAGACCTTCCGTGGGCCGGAGCGAAAAACAAGATGAGGTCATCAGGCGGCAAGCCCGGATAAGGAAATCGAGGGACATTATCACCGCTTAGCCGGTTGAAGCGGGCAACACAAATCAGTTCGGTTGATGGGTGGATTAAGGAATGCTCAACCCGCGATCGCGGCGTCGCTGTCGATGATCTCGACCCCGGCATCGCGCATCTCGCGGATCGCGTCGCTGACGCCTTCGGCATCGATCCCGCGGCAACCGTCCTCGATCAGGCGAACCTTGACGCCCGGCAGCATGGCAACCGCATCGAGCGCCGAGAACCTGACGCAGTAATCCGTCGCCAGGCCCAGAATATCGAGCGTTCCAACCGATTTGTGGCGCAGATAGGCAGCGAGCCCGGTCACGGCGTTGCGATCATTGTCGCGGAAGGCCGAATAGGAATCGACGTCGGGATTCTCGCCCTTGCGCTGGACATGATCGATCGCAGCGACATTCAGTTCGGGGTGGAAATCGGCGTCGGGCGTATTCTGGACGCAGTGATCGGGCCACATCACCTGCGGCTTTCCGGAAAGCTCGCCCATCTCGAAGGGCTGCTTGCCGGGGTGGGACGAGGCGAACGATCCGTGGCCGGGCGGATGCCAGTCCTGCGAGGCGACGATCAGGCCGTAGCCGCCGTTTTCGATCAGCCGGTTGGCGACCGGCACCACGGCATCGCCATCGGCGACGGCAAGATTGCCGCCCGGGCAGAAGCCATTCTGGATATCGACCAGCAGCAGCGCTTTCATCACTCACCTCATCCAAAGCGCGTCCAGGAAAAGTGGACGCCGGTTTTCGTCCGGGCGCGCGGACAGACCAAAGCGCGTCCAGTAAACGCGGTTTTCCGTCCGGCCGCGCGGACCAAAAGAACTCTACCGCCAGCCTGCCACGGAATGGCGGTCAATGGAAAGATGGCAGATAATGCTTGATTGGCTGCGGCCGGCTGAACAGAAAGCCCTGCAGGCTCTCGCAGCCATGTCTGCGGAGCCATTCCTCCTGTTCGGGCGTTTCCACGCCTTCCGCCACGATCACGAGGCCGAGATGGTGCGCCGTGGTGATGATCAGCTCGACCAGCGATGTGTCGTTGCTGTCATGCGGTACGCCGGAGATGAAGGACTGGTCGATCTTCAACTCGTCGAGCGGCAGTTGCTTGAGGTAAAGCAGGGCGGAGTAGCCGGTCCCGAAATCGTCGATCGACAGGCGAATCTTCAGGTCGCGGATCGCCATCAACTGGGACAGGGTGATCTCGAAATTGGCGATCATCAGGCTTTCGGTCATCTCCAGCGTGAGATGGTTGGGGGCGAAGTCGTAGCGTTCCAGCAGCGCGGTCAACTGATCGACGAAATCCTCCTGCAGGAACTGCTGCACCGAGACGTTGACCGAAAGATGCAGGTCTGGATATTCGCTCAACATCTTGCAGGCTTCCTCCAGAACCCAGGCGCCGATCGGCACGATAAGGCCGGTGCTCTCGGCGACATCGATGAAATCGCCCGGACTGATGACGCCGCGCTCGGGGTGGTCGAGCCGCAACAGCGCCTCGAAGTGACGACCCGAGGCATTGCGGTTGATGATCGGCTGCAGATAGATGCTGAAGCCGTTGGTCTGCAACGCCCGCTCCAGCGCGGTTTCCAGGTCGAAACGCGATACCAGCTGGTCGACCATGTCGTCATGGAACCAGCTTACGCTGCCGCGCCCCTTCGCCTTGGCGTTGTGCATGGCAAGATCCGCGCGGCGCAGCTCGTCGTTGGCGCTTTCGGCCTCCGGGCCCACAAGCACGGCGCCGACGCAGGTGCTGGGCGTAATGTGGTGGCTGTTGACGAAGGCCTTCTGGGAAAGTTTCTCGTGCAGCCTGTCGATCCGTTCCTGCGCCGTCTGCAGCGCGGTCATCCGGTCGTCGCCCAGTTCCGTCAGCAGCACCAGAAACTCGTCGCTAGAAAGCCGCGCGGCGAAGCTGCCGGCCTCGATCGTGTTGCTCAGCCGCCGCCCGGTCGCCCTGAGCAGCGCATCGCCGATATTGTGGCCGAAGATCGAGTTCACCGCGGCGAAATTGTCGAGGTCGAAGATCGCGAGCGCCATATGCTGCTTGGACTGTCTGTGGGTCGCGAGCAGGTCCAGCAAGACTTCCTGCGCCCTGGCGCGATTGGCAAGCTTGGTCAACGGGTCATAGAAGGCGAGCGCCTCGATCCGCTCCTCATTGCGCCGCCGGTCCGTGATATCGCGCCAGATGCTGACGGTGCCGAAAGGCTTGCCGCTGGGGTCGATCACGGGCGCGCGGAACATTTCAAGCGTATGTTTCTTGCCCGTCGGGCTTGTGACCTCGCCCTGGACGACCTGATTGTCGCGCTCATCGATCGCGCCGAAGACCTGCTGCCGCAACAGGCTGTCCTCGCTCTGCCCGAATAGTTCCCGGTCGCTCTTGCCGACGATCATTTCCACCGGCATGCCGAGAAATTCGGCCGCCGCCTGGTTGCAGGCCACGATCTGGCGGTCGGGACGCCTGAAATAGATCTGGTCGGGTATCGCGTCCATCATCACGCGCAAAAGCAGGTGCTGTCGGCCAAGCTCCCGCACCAGCCGTCGCCGCCGGAATGTGATGAAGATCAGCAGCAGAACTGTCGCCACCAGTATGCCGAGAACAAAGATGAAGGCGAGGTTCAGCCGGTTGAAGTCGATGACGGCGTAGGTCCGGCCGGCGTCACGGCTTTCAAGCACTACGGACATCAGCACCGTTTCGCCTTGCTCGGTAATCGGCCAGCTGAACATGCTGATTTCGCGCAGTTCGCCATCCTTCAGGCGCTGGCTGAACTCGAAATAATTTCTCTGCAACTGCACGGCCTGGTCGAGGTCTTCGGTAACCTTCGACTGTTGCATCTGGTTCAGGTCGGAAACGGAAAGCGCCTGGAACTCTTCCCGCGACCAGCCGTAAAGCGCCTGCGCCGCCCGGTTGGAGGCGAGAAACGAGCCGGTCGAAGGGTCGACGACGAACATTGCCATCGGGCTCTCATCGATGGCGGGCGGGAACGCGAAGGGGCGGGGTCTGGCATGGAGAGGGGAGGCAAATAACACAATAGCGAGCAATGCCAGCTGAGCGAAGCCGCGAACGCACGTCCGTTGTCTGCATGCGGAATATATGACAGCCTCCTTCGCAACGAACCGATATATTGAAATTGGTTTGGTGAGAACAACCTGAACGGAACCGCAGTATGAGGCGAAACTAATTTAAAATTGATAAATGGCGGGACTGCGGAATATGCGTTTGAATACGGTCCAGTGCTTCCATGCGGAATGGTCCAGGCCGCAGAACTGAAGCCCGAACGTCCGATGGAGAGGACCGAATATCCCTGATTGAGGGTATGCGCTGCCGTGAAAACGGAGCTGTTCTAGTCGAACAGGCTCGAAACCGATGATTCGTGGCTGGTGCGGTTGATCGCCTCGCCGATCAGGGCCGCGGTCGAAATCACGCGGACCTTGGAGGAGGCGACCATGTCGCCGCGCGGCTGGATCGAATCGGTGATCACCAGTTCCTCAAGGCTCGAGGCGGTGATCCGGTCGACGGCGGTGCCGGACAGCACGCCGTGGGTAATATAGGCGGTAACGGAGAGGGCGCCATTGGCAAGCAGCGCGCTTGCGGCATTGACCAGCGTGCCGCCCGAATCGATGATGTCGTCGATCAGGATGCACTCCTTGCCCTCGACCTCGCCGATGATGTTCATCACCTCCGATTCGCCGGGCCGCTCGCGACGCTTGTCGACGATGGCGAGCAGACAGTCGAGCCGCTTGGCAAGCGCGCGGGCGCGCACCACGCCGCCGACATCCGGCGAGACGACCATGACATTGTCGAGATTGCGCCGCGCCTTGATATCGCGCGCGAGGATCGGCAGCGCGTAGAGGTTGTCGGTCGGAATATCGAAAAAGCCCTGGATCTGTCCGGCGTGGAGATCAAGGGTCAGCACCCGGTTGGCGCCGGCCTGGGTGATCAGATTGGCGACCAGCTTGGCCGAGATCGGGGTGCGCGGGCCGGGCTTGCGGTCCTGGCGGGCATAGCCGAAATAGGGGAGCACGGCGGTGATGCGGCGCGCCGAGGAACGGCGGAACGCATCGATCATGATCAGGAGTTCCATCAGGTGGTCATTCGTGGGAAACGAGGTCGACTGGACGACGAAGACGTCCTCGCCGCGCACATTTTCCTGAATTTCAACGAAGATTTCCTGATCGGCGAAGCGTCTGACGCTGGCTTTGCCAAGGGGCACATTGAGATAATTGCAAATCGCTTCGGCAAGTTGTCGGTTGGAATTGCCCGCGAAAACTTTCATATCATCTCGCCCGTTCAATCTGACTGTCGCTTTTTAACGCGGATCAACGCGAAAGCAAGGCCGCAGTCAAGCTGTCCCTGGGCTTTTCCGAATTTTTTATGACAGGAACATGCGCGGGCGGGTCAACCCTGCGTATCGAGCCATGCCAGAAGCGAGCCGATCGACTTCTGGCCGATCGCCGCCATCATGTCGGCACTGACGCCGGCCCAGGGGTCGGAGCCGGTAAAGCCGCCGGTCTCGGCCGCCTGCCGGTCCTGGATGCGGTGCAGACGCACGCCGTTCGCGCCGATCACGTCCCAGACATAGATCACCGAGACCACGCCCTCCTGGTCAACGGCGGAGAAATAGCCCTTGAGGCTGAGATCGGCCTTGTCGTCGTCCATGGCGACAATCGAAAGGCCTGCCGCCCGCGCGCTTTCGCCGAGCCGGGCGGAGAGCGGCTGCAGCTTGTCGGACGGCGCGCCGATGATCGGCAGGAAGCGGAGCGTGTCGGCAGCGGCGATCGAAGCGCTCGGCGCGGCTGCTGTGGCGGCGGGCGCGCTTGCCGCCGGAGGTTGGGCAGCCGGGGCGGGCTGGGCTGCCGCAGTCGCGGTCGTCTGCGGCGCGGGCGCGGCCACGGTCTGTTGCGGCGGCGGGGTATAGGCAGGTTCGGCCGGGGCGAGGTTTGCCGCCTGCGCGCCGAAAGTGCTTGGCGGGCGCCCCACGCCCGGCGTCGCGTCATAGCGCGGTGCGCTGGAAGCGGTGGCCGGATAGCTCGGTTGCGGCGAAGCGCTGTAGGTCTGCTGCGGAGCGCCCGATGGCGGCGCGAGGCTCTGGCGGGCGACATTCTCTGCCGGCGCGGCGGCAACAGCGGGCGGATTATACTGGGCGGGCGCGCTGCCGACGGTCTCGGGCGGCGTCGCATCCACCGTCAGAACGTCGGCCGTCGAGCAGGCCGCAAGCAGGCCGGTGATGAGTAGAAGGCTCGCCGCACGCGCCATATGCCTTGCCCTTCCCGGAAAACGCCGGAGGCGTCCGGAAAACCGGCCCGGACGCCAGAAAAATCAGAAGATTGCGCATTTCCGGGTCACGGATGAAGCGGAAATACGGCCGCAATTTTCCGAAGCGAAGGGGGCAATGTCAAACGCGGGCGGCGATCATCCTTTATTTTGTGTAAAGGTCCAGGCCGAGGCGCGACAGCGGCCGGGGCTCGTCCTCGCCGGTCAGGTAGGTGCGCCCCAGCGTCATCGCCGTGCCGCTGTCGGAATCCATGATGATCACATGCACGAACAGCGACATCGACGGCAGGATCGGGTGCGGGTTGCCGGTGTGGAACATCTGATGCTCCATCCAGGACGGCGCAAACCGCGCGCCGAGCGAATAGCCGCAGGCATTCAGGCGGTGGCGCGACAGGCCGCGCGCATCCATGATCTCGGCATGCTTGTCGAAGATATCGCCGAAGGTATGGCCGGGTCTCAGGATTTCCTCGATCGCCGACAAGGTCGCCGTCGCGGCGCGGAACAGCGACTGGTGGCGCTCCGTCGGTTCGCCGATGACCACGGTGCGCATGGCGGCCACATGGTAATGCGACCAGACGCCGGCCCATTCGAGCGTCAACTGGTCGTTGGCGTCAAGCTTGCGGCGGCCCGATTTGGCGCGGCACAGAAGTGCGCTTTCGCCGGAGCCGACAATGAAGTTGTTGGCGGGGTAATCACCGCCGCCGGACAGCACCGTGCCCTGCATGGCGGCAAGAATCTCGGCCTCGTCCACGCCCGGCCGGATCAGCGGCAGGGCGGCGTCGAAGGCATCGTCGCAGAGCGTGGCGGCCTTTTCGATGCAGGCGATCTCCGCTTCCGACTTGATGAGCCGGAGATTGCTGACGAGGTAGGATGCGTCCTGAAGCTGACCGAAGGAGCTGAGCTGGCCATCCAGAAAATGGGCCGAACGGCCAGTCATACCGTGGGTGTCGTATTCGACACCGATCCGGCAGCCGAGCAGGTCCATGTCGGAAAGCATCTCCTTCAGGTCGCGGCTCGGATCGGTCTGGCCGCGATCGACCCAGATGCGGATCTCTGAAATATTGGAGGTCTGGCGGGCCTGGCGCACATCGGCCGAGCGCGTCAGCAGCGCCGTGCGCCCATCCGCGGTGACCACGAGGCACTGGAAAAACACGAAGCCGAACGTGTCGTAGCCGGTCAGCCAATACATGCTTTCCTGCGCGAACAGCAGCACGGCATCCAGTTTCTTCTCGGCCATCGCGGCTTTCAGCCGCGATAATCGCTCGGCATATTCTTCAGGTTCAAAAGCAAGCGCCATGTCAGTCTCCCCAAGCGTGCAGGCACGCATTGATATGTGAAATGCTCAAAGAATGGAAATGGCCGAGATCTGGCGGCCATAATCCTTTTCACCCCGATGGGTGCCGCGACGATAGGAATAAAAACCTTCCTCGTCCTGATAGGTGCAATGACGGATGATGTCGTGCTCGATATCCGCCCGGTCAAGCCTGAGGCCGATAAAGCCGGGCAGGTCGAAAAATGCGTGGCCATCGGATGGCGAGGGCCGGAACAGGGCCCTGAAGGCCGGATCGGCGGCGGTGAAACGCTCCACGAATTCCGGCCCTACCTCGTAATTCTCGGGCCCGATCGTGGGCCCGAGTGCTGCGATGATCGAGCGACGGCGCGCGCCGAGCGCCACCATTTTCTCGATCGTCGCCTCGATGATACCGCTGAACGCCCCGCGCCAGCCGGCATGGGCGGCGGCGATGATTTCGTTTTCGGGATCGGCGAACAGCAGCGGCCCGCAATCGGCGGTCAACACGCCGAGCACGAGGCCCGGCGTCGCGCTCGCCATGCCGTCTGCCTGCGGGCGTTCGCCTTCATGCGGGCCGGAAACCGCGATCGCATCGGCGGAATGGCACTGGTAGAGCGTCATCAACCGGTCGGCATCCGCGTCGAACCATCCCGCGACCCGGGCGCGGTTTTCGGCAACCGCCTCAGGGCGGTCATCGGAGCCGATGCCGCAATTGAGGCTGTCGTAGAGCCCCGTGGAGACGCCGCCTCGGCGGGTGAAGAAGCCGTAGCGGATATCCGTGCCGGCAAGCCGTTCCTCGAAGAGCGGGCTTTGCAGCGGCGAGAGCGCATCGCGAATGGCGGTGTCCAGCATGGCGTGTTTCCGGTGTTTCGTTGTTAAATGTTGAGGCGGTCGAAGCGGGTTTGTCAATCCGCGCCATCGAAGGGGGCGAGCTGGACCGGCCCGGACGAGACCGCCAGAACCTTGAACAGATCGCCCATCTCCTCTGGGCCATCGCCGGCAAGTCTGCGGACGGCTGCGACGATTTTGCCCTGGGTTTCCTGGTCCTTGCCGCGGCCGAGCGCGGAGGCGCGGGGACCGAGCCCGAGGGCTGCCAGAAAATCGCCCTGCGTCATTGGCGGATGGACATGCGCGCCTTCCGCGCGGGCGGATGCGGCAAGGGCCGCGAAGTCCACATGGCTGGTCAGATCCGCCTCGCCGGGATGGGTGAGCGGCGGATCGAAGCGATGATCGCGCAGCGCTTGAAGCGTGTCCCCGAAACCGCTTTCGAGATGGCCGTAATCGATGATCAGCGCGCTGCCGCCATGGCGGATCAGCCGGGCCGCGATCTCCGCCATCAGCGCCTCGCGGGCGGGCGCATATTCGAAGATCGCGCCTTCCTTCGCGCCTTGCCAGCCCTCCGGAAGACTTGCCGGTTCAAGCCGGGCCGGGGACAGGGAGAAGGTAAGCGCGCCATCCTCGTCGAGCGCCACGGCGCGTTCGAAGAAATGCGCGCCGGATTTGACAAATTGCCGGGTTGGCAGCGCGTCGAACAGCTCGTTGGCGACGAACAGGGTGAAGCCTTCGGGCGCGTCGGCCAGTTGCTCGAACCATGAAAGCCGGCCGGCATGGGTGATCAGCGTCTGCTTCTGTCGGGCGCGCAGCGCCGGGCTGGTTTCCATCAGCGTCACCGCAAGGCCGCTATACATGGCCGGTGCGAGGGCGGCGATGGTCTTGAGAATGTCGGCCATCATCGTGCCGCGTCCGGGCCCGCCCTCGATCAGCCTCGTTTCTACTGGGCTGCCATGGGCCTGCCAGGCGGAAATCAGGAAAATGCCGACCAGTTCTCCGAAAAGCTGGGATATTTCCGGGGCGGTAGTGAAATCGCCCTTGGCGCCAAGCGGATCGCGGGTCCGGTAATAGCCATGCTCGGGATCGGCAAGGCAGAGCGAGAAATAGGTCGAAACCGGAATCGGCCCGTCGGCCTCAATCATCGCACGGATTTTCGGCAGCAGCGGCGTCGTCACGGCGCCGCATTCCGTTTCGCCATGCGGCCGGAATACCAGATGCCCCAAAGCCCGATCGCCAGCATCGGCAGCGACAGCACCATGCCCATGGTCAGCCAGCCGCCGAAGAGATAGCCCAATTGCGGGTCGGGCTCGCGGAAGAACTCCACGAAGATGCGCGACAGCGCGTAAAGGCAGATGAAGAGGCTGCCGGTGAGGCCCGGCCGTTTCAGCGCGCCGAAGAACTGGGTGATAACGAACAGCACGATAAGGGTGACGAGCCCTTCAAGTCCCGCCTCGTAAAGCTGGCTCGGATGACGCGGCATATCGCCCGCGCCCGGAAACACCATCGCCCACGGCACGTCGGAGGGTCGGCCCCACAATTCGGCATTGATGAAATTGGCGATTCGGCCGAAGAACAGCCCGATCGGCGCGACTGTTGCGATCAGGTCCAGCAGCGACCAGACGCGAATGCCGTGCCGCCTCGAGAAGATGATCATCACCACGATCATGCCGATCAGTCCGCCGTGAAACGACATGCCGCCGTCCCAGATCTTGAATACCGTCAGCGGGTTGGCGAGGAAAGCGCCCGGCGCGTAAAACAGCATGTAGCCGAGCCGCCCGCCGACCACGATGCCGATCACCGACCAGGTGACGAAATCATCCAGCCGCGCAACCGCCATTGGCGGCTGGTTTGCCGGCCACAGCCGCTCCTTCTTCAGCAGCCAGCGGGCATAGAGCCAGCCGAGCAGGATGCCGGCCACATAGGCAAGTCCGTACCAGTGGATCTGCAGCGGGCCGAGCCTGAGCGCGATCGGGTCTATGGCGGGAAAGGGGATGGCAGCGAGCTTGATATGATCTGGCAGCAAGGCGCGGTTTCCTTTATGATCGGGCGGGAAGATGGCGGCATAATGCGGCCCGGTCAAGCCGGCTGAATTGCCGCATGATGCGCGGATCGCCGGAGATAATCGGGCTGCGGCCTTGCGGCCTTGGCGAACCGGCATTACTTCAGGGCAAAGAGCAGCCGGCACAGCGCCCGGCCGACCAAGGAGACAGCGACATGAGTTCCGGCACCACCCGCATTCTCGACGATCTGGCAAAGCTGATGACCGATGCGGCAGGCTCTGTGCAGAGCGCCGGAAAGGACCTCGAAACCGGGGTCAAGGCCCAGGTCGAGCGCTGGCTGAACAGCATGGACATCGTCAAGCGCGAGGAATTCGACGCCGTGCGCGACATGGCGATCAAGGCCCGCGACGAAAACGACGCGCTGCGCGCCCGCATCGACGCGCTCGAGGCGAAGCTCAGTGGAAAGGCGGGCGAGTAGCTCGCACCGGTTTTGCGGGAAACCGCACGCCTATCCCGTGTCATCCTCGGGCTTGACCCGAGGATCCAGGCGGCCACAGGCAGACGTCAGTCCTTTCAGGTCGAATGGCATGCGCAGTATGGATGTTCGGGTCAAGCCCGAACATGACGCCCATGGGGGTGGCTGGCGAAGCCATGAGCGGTGAAGGCGAACCTTGCCGGTCGTCGGCGAATGATCTGCCCCCACCCTCCGAAAATCCGAATTTTGAAAGCGGGCGCAGGCGGCCCGGTTTCTTCGTTTCCGCGCGCCAAAACCGACCTCCAAACGGGCCCAAAGACGGATTTCACCAAAAAAAATCAGGCCTGTGGACATGGTGAAAAAATGCAGGTCGCAGAGTCGGTTAGGTGCTGGCTCTGAATCATTTTCGGAGCCCCAAAATGACTCGGATCGCGAAAGCCCGTCGCTGGGGGCTGGTGTAGATGAAATCGCATTATACACTGATTTTAATAGTTGATTCGAAATTGAGGCAGGAGGCCCCGCTGTCGATCCGCACTGACGGAGGACCGGCGCCCCGCGCTGAGAAGGTGGTTTATGAGCCTGGGTTTGCTGGAAATCGAACGACTGAACAATCCGGTCGACATGATCGAGTTCGTGGCCGCCACGAATGAGTGGACGTTCGAGCGTTCCGGCGAGGACGAAATCGCCATGACGGTCGGCGGCCGCTGGGCGGATTATCACGTCTCGTTCTCGTGGATGAGCCATTACGAGGCGCTGCATCTGGCCTGCGCCTTCGATCTGCGTGTTCCCGAGCACCGCGTCAACGAGGTCGTGAAACTGCTGTCGCGGGTGAATTCCCAGGTGCTGATGGGGCATTTCGATTTCTGGGCGCATGAGAATGTCGTGGTCTACCGCCAGTCGCTGCTTCTGGCCGGCGGCGCCGAGCCCACCAACCAGCAGGTCGAGGGCACGCTTTCCAGCGGGCTCGATGCCTGCGAGAATTATTTCCAGGCCTTCCAGTTCGTCGTCTGGTCCGGCATGTCCGCCGACGACGCCATGAAGGCGGTGCTGTTCGAGACGGTCGGAGAGGCCTGACATGACGGAACTGGCAGACATCGATGGCGTGGTGCTGGTCGGGGCCGGCAATATGGGCGGCGCGATGCTGTCCGGCTGGGTCGCCGGCGGGCTGAGGCGCGAGGCGATCACCGTCATCGATCCCAACCCCTCCAACAACATCAAAAGCCTGCTCGACAGAAGCGGCATCCGCCACGCGGTCGCCGCTTCCGACGCGATCAAGGCGAAAATCCTCGTGCTCGCGGTCAAGCCGCAGGTGATGTATGCGGTGCTCGACACGGTCAAGCCGATGATCGATGGCGACACGCTGGTGATCTCGGTCGCCGCCGGCAAGACGCTCGGCTATTTCGAGGAACGCCTCGGCGCGCTGCCGATCGTCCGCACCATTCCCAACACCCCGGCGATGATCGGCCGCGGCATGATCGGCGCGTTCGGCAATGATCAGGTCACCGAGGCGGGTCGCGCGGTTGCCGACACGCTGCTTGCCGCGGTGGGCAAGGTCGAGTGGGTGGAGAAGGAAGCCGATATCGACGCCGTCACCGCGGTGTCCGGTAGTGGTCCGGCCTATGTCTTCTATCTGGTGGAATGCATGGCCGAGGCCGGGCGCAAGCTTGGCCTCGATCCCGATCTCGCCATGCGGCTTGCCCGCGGCACGGTGACCGGCGCGGGCGCGCTGATGGATGCTTCCGAAGATGACGCGGGCGCCCTGCGCAAGAACGTCACCTCGCCCGGCGGCACCACGGCGGCGGCGCTGGAGCAGCTCATGGCCGAGGACGGGCTGCAGCCGGTTTTCGACCGCGCGCTGGAAGCCGCCCGCAAGCGTTCGCAGGAGCTTGCCGGCTGATCGGAGGACGCAGATTTGAGCGACGAGATTGCATTCGACGATTTCCTGAAGGTCGACATCCGCGTCGGCACCATTGTCGAGGCCGAAGACTTTCCCGAGGCGCGCAAGCCCGCCTACAAGCTGAAGATCGATTTTGGTCCGGAGATTGGCGTCAAGAAGTCCTCCGCCCAGATCACCGTGCATTATACGCCGGAAACGCTGGTGGGCCGCCAGATCATGGCCGTCGTCAATTTCCCGCCGCGCCAGATCGGCCCGGTGCGCTCCGAAGTGCTCACGCTGGGCTTTGCCGACGAGAACGGTGCGGTCGTGCTGGCGGCCATCGACAAGCCGGTCGCCAACGGCGCACGGCTGCACTGAGCGCCGCGCAGTCCTTCGAACGGTCAGACCGGCTTCACGAATCCATCAAGCACGCGCTTGCGGCCCGCCTTGTCGAAATCGATGGTCAGCTTGTTGCCCTCGATCGAGGTGATGTTGCCATTGCCGAATTTCATGTGGAAGACGCGGTCGCCGATGGCATAGGCCGAGTCCTCCTCGCCGGTCGAGCGCGCCACCAGTTCGCCCTCGATGGTGCGTCCGCGCGGGCCGCTTTCGCCGTAGCCGATCCGCTCCACCGCGTGGCCTGAGCGGGTGCCCCAATTGTCGCGGGTGGCATCGGAGCGGTTGCCCTGCGCGCGCTTCCAGCCGGGCGTGGCATAGGTGTTGGAAAACGGCTCGGCCCGGTCGAAGCGCGACTGGCCGTAGCCGCCATAGGACACCTCGGTCTCGCCGACCTCGACATGGTCTTCCGGCAGCTCATCGAGAAAGCGCGACGGCATGGTCGATTGCCAGAGCCCGTGGATCCGGCGGTTGGACACGAACCAGATATGGCAGTGGCGCTTGGCGCGGGTGATGCCGACATAGGCAAGCCGGCGCTCTTCCTCCAGCCCCGCGCGGCCGCTCTCGTCGAGCGCGCGCTGGTGCGGAAACAGGCCTTCCTCCCAGCCGGGCAGGAACACGGTCTTGAACTCCAGCCCCTTGGCCGAATGCAGCGTCATGATCGAGACGGCATCGAGGTCTTCGTTGTTTTCTGTGTCCATCACCAGCGAGACATGTTCGAGAAAGCCGCGCATGCTCTCGAAACCTTCCATGGAGCGGATCAGCTCCTTCAGGTTTTCGAGCCGGCCCGGCGCTTCCGCCGACCGGTCGTTCTGCCACATCTCGGTATAGCCGCTTTCATCGAGGATCTGCTCGGCAAGCTCGGTATGCGGCGTGGTTTCCAACAGGTCCTGCCAGCGGTCGAACTGGGTGACGACGTCGAACAGCGCCTTGCGTGGCTTCGGCTTCAACTCGTCGGTGTCGATCAGCTCGCGGGCGGCCGCCAGCATCGGAATGTTGCGTTCGCGGGCATAGTCGTGGACCTTGCGCACGCTGGCATCGCCAAGGCCGCGCTTCGGCGTGTTGATGATCCGCTCCAGCGCCAGATCGTCGGCCGGCTGGCAGGTGAGGCGGAAAAACGCCATGGCGTCGCGGATTTCGAGGCGCTCGTAAAAGCGCGGGCCGCCGATGACGCGGTAGTTGAGCCCGAGCGTGACGAAGCGGTCCTCGAATTCGCGCATCTGGAACGAGGCGCGCACCAGGATGGCCATGTCGTTCAGCGCTTCACCCTGTTTCTGGTACTGCTCGATCTCTTCGCCGACGGCGCGGGCTTCCTCCTCGGAATCCCAGGCGGCATGGACCTGCACCTTGCTGTCGTCGGGATCGGTGCGTTCGGTGAACAGCGTCTTGCCGAGACGGCCCTCATTATGGGCGATCAGATTGCCGGCGGCTCCGAGAATATGCGCGGTCGAGCGGTAATTGCGCTCCAGCCGGATGACCTTGGCGCCGCGGAAATCCTTTTCGAAGCGCAGGATATTATCGACCTCCGCGCCGCGCCAGCCATAGATCGACTGGTCGTCATCGCCCACGCAGCAGATGTTGATCGGTCCTTCGTCGCCGGCGGGGCGCTGGGCCAGGAGCCGCAGCCACATATATTGCGCGGTGTTGGTGTCCTGATACTCGTCCACCAGGATATAGCGGAAGCGCCTGTGGTATTCCTTCAGGATATCCGGGTGCTGACGGAACAGCTCGATCGGGTGCAGCAGCAGGTCGCCGAAATCGCAGGCGTTGAGCGTCTTCAGCCGGTCCTGATAGGCCTGATAGAGTTCGCGGCCGCGACCGTTTGCAAAGGCGCGGGCGTCACCCTCGGCAATCGCCTTCGGCGTCAGGCCCTTGTTCTTCCAGTTGTCGATCATGCCCGCGAACTGGCGGGCCGGCCAGCGCTTGTCATCGAGACCCTCGGCCTGGATCAACTGCTTGAGCAGCCTGAGCACGTCGTCGGTATCGAGAATGGTGAAGTCGGAGCGCAGCCCGGCAAGCTCGGCATGGCGGCGCAGGAGCTTGACGCCGATCGAGTGAAACGTGCCGAGCCAGGGCATGCCCTCGACCGCGCCGCCCACCAGCGCGCCGATCCGCTCCTTCATCTCGCGCGCGGCCTTGTTGGTGAAGGTGACGGCAAGGATCTGGCTGGGATAGGCTTTGCCCGACGCCAGGATATGGGCGATGCGCGTGGTCAGAACGCGGGTCTTGCCGGTGCCCGCGCCGGCAAGCACCAGAAGCGGTCCCTCCGTGGTTTCCACGGCGTCGCGCTGCTCGGGGTTGAGGCCGGAGAGATAATCGGGCGCATCCGGCGCGCGGCGCGCGGCCATCGCTCGTGCGGCAAGGCCGGAGCGGGCGGGCGCTGCGGGCTGCGGCGCATCGTCTTCGTCGAAAAACGGAATATTGTCGTCACCTTGATTCATGAGGCCAATCTAGTGGCTTGCATGCCAAAGGTGAAGGCGGTGCGGGAAATGAGAACAAAAAAAGCACATCCCAGCCAATGCCGGCCACCGTTTTTGTGCCGCCGGGCGGAGGTAACATTACAATTTGGTGAGGTTTGATCTGGCGACTTGCGGAGGCGGGAACGATAACGATACTTCGGTGACAGGAATCCCGCCCCCAGTTGCCAGTCCGAGGTCATGAATGCGTCTTTATCAACAGCTTGCCGTCAGTCTCGGCGTTCTGGCAGTCGGGGCAGCGGCCTGGCTCTGGTTTGCTCCCGATGGCCGCGAGCTCATGGCCTCGATTGGCATTGCCGGCAATAGCGACACGGCCAGCGCCCCGTCCGGCGGTCGCGGCGGCGGTTTCGGCGGTGCCGTTCAGGTCGTCACCGCGCCGGTCACGATCGGCACGGTCAACGACCAGTTGACGGCGATCGGCAGCGGTGCTGCGATCCAGTCGGTGACGCTGCTTCCCGAGCAGGCCGGCACGATCACGGAGATCAGCATATCCTCCGGCGACAGGGTGGAGAAGGGCGACGTCATCGTCCAGCTCGACGACCGCGAGCAGGTACTGGCGCGCAACCTGGCCGAGGTCGCGCTCGAAAGCGCCGCCCGGCAGGCGGAGATCAATCGCAAGATCAGTTCCTCGATTTCCAATCTCGAAGTCTACAACGCCGAGATCGCCGAGAAATCCGCTCAACTCGATCTCGAGACGGCGGAACTCAATCTCGCCCGCCGGCAGATCGTCGCGCCGATTTCGGGCGTCGCCGGGATCGTCGGCGTCAATGTCGGCGACTATGTCACCACCTCGTCGGAGATCGTCACAATCGATGATCGCTCTGCGATCCTCGTCGATTTCGACGTTCCGGAGCGCTTCGCAACCGCCGTCACCCCGGGAACGCCGGTGGAAGCAAGCCTGGTCGCAGCGCCCCAGAAGCGCTTCGACGGCGTGGTCGAGGCGGTTGACAACCGGATTGACCCGGCAAGCCGCACTTTCACCGTGCGCGCGCGTATCGACAACGAAAGCGACGCGCTGAGAGCGGGCATGTCATTCGACGTGACCATGCGGTTTCCCGGCGATGAATATCCGGGCGTCGATCCGCTGGCGATCCAGTGGGATTCGGAAGGCGCCTTCGTGTGGCGTATAGTCGATGGCGCGTCCGAGAAAGTCCGGGTCCGGGTGATCCAGCGCGACCCGGATGTGGTGCTGGTCGATGCCGCGCTGGAGGAGGGCGACCCCGTGATCATCGAGGGCATCCAGCGCCTGCGCGAGGGCGGTGCGGTGCGTGAGGCGAATGCGGAGGCTTCGTCATGAGCGAGGATACCCCGACCGGCGACAAGCGCGACGAGATAGAGGAGACTGCTGTCGATCACGCAACCGAGCACGGCTTCACCGCGCTCTTCGTGCGCCGGCCGATCATGGCGCTGGTGTTCAACGCGCTGATCGTGGTCGCCGGCCTTGCCGCCTATTTCGGCGTCGAGGTGCGCGAACTGCCGGATGTCGACCAGCCGGTGATCACCGTGCGCACCACGTTTTCCGGCGCTTCGCCCGAAACCGTCGACCGCGAGGTCACCGATGTCATCGAAGGCGCGGTGGCGCGCGTCTCCGGCCTGCAGTCGATGTCGTCGCAATCGCAGACCGGCTCCAGCCGGGTCACGCTGGAGTTCAGCAAGGACACCGATATCAATGTCGCCTCGATGGACGTCCGCGATGCGGTCGGCCGGGTCGAGGGGCAATTGCCGGACGATGCCGACGAGCCGCGCATCGTCAAGGCCGATTCGGACGCGCAGCCGATCTTGCGGCTGGCGGTCACTTCCTCCACGCTCGATATCGACGACCTGACCAAATATGTATCGGACAATATCGAGGACAGGCTTGCCGCCGTATCCGGCGTCGCCGATGTCGCGGTCTATGGCGACCGGGACAAGATCTTCCGCATCGATATCAACCAGGCAGCGCTTGCCAGCCGCGGATTGACGGTCGCCGATCTCGCCAATGCGCTTTCCGACATGTCATGGGACGTGCCGGCGGGGTCGCTCACCAGCACCACCCAGGCGCTCGGCGTGCGCGCGACAGCCGACCTCACCACGCCGGAACAATTCGCCGATTTGAAGGTCGCCGACAATGTCCGCCTCGGCGATGTGGCGACCGTCGTCTTCGGTCCGGATACGGCGGCGACCGCGCTGCGCTACAATGGCCAGCCGGGCATCGGTCTCGGCATCGTGCGCCAGGCCAAATCCAACACGCTGGAGATATCAGAGGGCGTACACCGGGTCGTCGATGAGATCCGGCCAAACCTGCCGGAAGGCACCACGATCAAGGTTTCGAGCGACGACGCCGTGTTCATTTCGGGCTCGATCGAGGAAGTCGTCCGCTCGCTGACCCTTGCCGCGCTGATCGTGGTGGCGATCATCTTCCTGTTCCTGCGTGACTGGCGGGCGACCATCATTCCTGCGATCACTCTGCCGGTGGCCCTGATCGGCACAGTCGCCGCGATCTATGTCGCCGGCTTCTCCATCAATATCCTGACCCTGCTCGCGATCGTGCTTGCCACCGGCATGGTGGTCGATGACGCGATCGTGGTGCTGGAAAACATCGTGCGCCTGCGCGCGCTTGGCATGGGCCCGCGCGCGGCAGCCGTTCTCGGCACTCGCCAGGTTTTCTTCGCGGTGATCACCACCACGGCCACCCTTGCCGCCGTGTTCGTGCCGCTCTCCTTCCTGCCCGGCCAGGCGGGCGGCCTGTTTCGCGAATTCGGCTTCGTGCTTGCCTTCGCTGTGATGCTGTCGTCCTTCGTGGCGCTGACGCTCTGCCCGATGCTGGCTTCGCGCATCCTGGTCCAGCACAAGGAAAGCCGACCGGGGCTTGCCACCCGTCTCGGCAACGGTTTCAACCGCTTCTACGCCCATTCGCTGCGCCTTGCGCTTGCCGCGCCGCTGGTCGTGCTTTCCTTCGGCGCGTTGCTGATGTTCGGCGCCTATCTCGCCTATGCCAACATCACCAACGAGCTTTTGCCGAGCGAGGACCGCTCGATGCTGATGATGCGGGTCTCGGCGCCGGAGGGCGTCAGTCTCGATTATACCCGCGACCGCATCCAGCAGGTGGAAGAGCGCCTGCAGCCGCTGCTCGACAGCGGCGAGATCGAAAGCGTGTTCTCGATCTCCGGCTTCGGCAGCAATACCAATAGCGGCTTCATGGTGATGACGCTCGCCCCCTGGGGGGAGCGCGAACGGGTGCAGAGCGCGATCGCCGGCGATGTCAACATGGCCGCCGGCCAGATTCCGGCCGTGCGCGCCTTCGCCTTTCAGCCCAATTCGCTCAATATCAGGGGCGGCGGCAACGGGCTCAGCGTGGCGCTGGTCGGTTCCACGCACGAGAAGCTCGCGGTCGCGGCTTCCGAGATTGTGGCCGCGATGGAAACGGATCCGATGTTTTCCGCTCCGCGTCTGAGCAATGACGCCTCCCAGGCCCAGCTCGCCCTGACGCTCGACCGCCGCAGGGCGGCCGATCTCGGCATCGATATCGCCGGTCTATCAGAGGCTTTGAGGGCTCTGCTCGACGGACGCTCGGTGGGCGAGGTGTTCATCGACGGCCAATCCTATGACGTGCAGCTGCGCTCCGACACCCGCAAGGTCGACGACCCGACCGATCTCAGGAATATATTCATGAAGGCCGGTGACGGCCGCATCGTGCCGCTGTCCACCATCGCCACGCTGGAAGAAAAATCGATCGCGCCGACGCTGGAGCGCGAGAACCAGCAGCCTTCGGTTTCGCTGTCATCCAGTCTCGGCGAGGGCGTTGCGCTGGGCGAGGCCTATCAGCGGCTTGTCGAGATCGCTGAACCGCTTCTGCCGCCCGGCGCCCATGTCGAGGCGCAGGCGGAGGCCGCGGCACTTGATGAGAACGCCTCCGGCATGGCGATGGTGTTCGGCTTCGCGATCGTCATCGTCTTCCTGGTGCTGTCCGCCCAGTTCGAAAGCGTGTGGAGCGCGCTGATCATTCTGGCGACGGTGCCGTTCGGCATCGGTTGCGCGGTGATCGCGATGCTTCTGACGGGCACCAGCCTCAACATCTATTCCCAGATCGGGCTCGTGCTTTTGATCGGGGTGATGGCCAAGAACGGCATTCTGATCGTCGAATTCGCCAACCAGCTTCGTGATCGAGGCGAGGGGGTGCGCGACGCGATCGAGCATGCGACGCTTCTGCGGCTCCGGCCGGTGATGATGACGATGATCTCCACCGTGCTCGGCGGCATCCCGCTGGTGCTGGCCTCGGGTGCGGGCGCGGAAGCGCGCATCGCGCTCGGCTGGGTGATCGTCGGCGGGCTCGGCTTCGCGACCATCGTGACGCTCTACATCACCCCGGTCGCCTATCTGATCCTGGCCCGTTTCTCCAAGCCGAAGGTCGATGAGGAACGTCGCCTGAACGCCGAAATGCACGACGCGACATTGCTCGGGCACCATTAGCATCGGCCGGAAATCGTCAGGCGCTGCTTGCGGAATCATCCGGCATGCTGTTGTTATGGAAACCGGCCGGAAGCACCGGCATTTCGAGAACAGAGGGGAACACCATGATCAGGACCATCGCTATTGCTCTTTCAGGCTTGCTGCTGCTTGCCGGATGCTCTTCGACCGGCGGCGAAGACGTCGCGCCGCAGGAAGTGTCGGTGACGAATATTTCGGTGTCCGATCCGGGCGCCTACATGGACAGCCAGGAGCAGGCATTCCGTGATCAGCTCAAGGACACCGGCGTGACGATCATCCGGACGCCGAAATACATTGCGCTGATCTTCCCGTCCTCGATCACCTTCGAGACCGACAAATACGATATCGTTCCCGAATTCACTCCGGCGCTCGATACCATCGCCGCGCTGCTGCGCAAGTACGGCGCCACCGATATCGACGTGAATGGCTATACCGATTCCACTGGCTCGGACGCCTATAACCTGAAACTGTCGCAGCAGCGCGCCAATGCGGTCGCCGGCGCCATTATCCAGCGTGGCGTCAGCCCGCAGCGCATCCTGCCGGTTGGTTACGGCAAGGCCGATCCGGTGGCGAGCAACGATACCGCAGATGGCCGCGCCCAGAACCGCCGCGTCGAAATCCGGATCGCGCCGCCGACAGCGGCCGGCGCAACGGCAGCCGCACCCGTGACAGCAGCGCCTATGGCCAATTGAGGCGGTCGCGCTATCTTGACAATATGTGCGGCTGATTGTGGAATTGGCCCCGAACAGCCGCACATTAGCGCCATATGATTGCCGCAAAGAAACGGCTTCAAGGTTGGCGAAGCTTTCAACTCTGAGGGACACCATGCTGAAGAAGATCACCATCGCAGCCGTAGGCTTTGCCTTTCTTGCAGGCTGCACGACGACCGACCCGTATTCGGGCCAGACCGTCAACAATAACACCGGCACCGGCGCGCTCGCCGGCGGCGCGCTTGGCGCGCTGGCAGGCCTTGCCGTGGGCGGCGACGCCAAGGGGGCCGCGATCGGCGGCGCGCTCGGCGCAATCGCCGGCGGCGGCATCGGCGCCTATATGGACAACCAGGAGCGTGAATTCCGTCAGGCGCTTGCCGGCACCGGCGTTTCCGTGGTCCGCAATGGCGACATGCTGACGCTGGTCATGCCCGGCAATGTCACCTTCCCGACGGATGGATACTCGATCCTGCCGAACTTCTATTCGACGCTGAACGCCGTTTCGACGGTGCTGCGCAAATATGACCGCACCGCCGTCAACGTCAACGGCTACACGGATTCCACCGGCTCGGTCGAATACAACCAGCGGCTTTCGCAGGATCGCGCCAACAGCGTTGGCAACTACCTGATCCAGAGCGGCGTCAGCGGCAACCGCATCTCCGCCGTCGGTTTCGGTCCTTCCAATCCGATCGCTTCGAACAGCACGCCGGAAGGCCGCGCCCAGAACCGTCGCGTCGAGATCCAGATTTCCGCCGTCAAGATGTAACGGCAAAGGCGGCCGTGGGGCCGCCTTTTATATTTCGCACGTCATGAGAAAAGGTCGCGCCCTGCGCGGCCTTTTTTGTATTTTACCGCAGCCTGAGATTGACGGGCATCCTGCCGGTCGCATCGTCGGCGATATAGATATGGATCTTCACGGCGGGCGCGATCGAGCGGGCGGCGCGTTCGCTCTGGCTGGAGAGCAGGCCGACCAGTTCGCGGGCCTTGTAACGCCCCTGGAAGCGGGCATAATCGGCGAGCTTCTGGGCGGCTTCCTGCAGCGGGTTGAGGCCGCCGCGGCGATCGAGGGGGAGAGATTGGCCTGACATCATTCCGAAACGCTGTTTCCTGGTCACGTCTATCCTCATACGCAAGACACTCAAGGATTTACCGGCGGTTTGGAGCGCGTTGGGGCGAGGTGCGGCTATTCGAACTTTCGCTGTTCTTGCTTTCCAAAACCTTACTCTCGAGAATAAGGCGGAAACCTTTCAAAAGGCTTTACGAAAAACGCCGGCCCGTTATCGGGGCCGGCGTTTTATTGTCGTAAACAGCAGAAATGTGCCGTTAATTCATGGCGTCTACTGGAGGCTTGCCCAGCAGCTCACGCCGTTTTGCTTCAGCGCGCGGCAGGCGCGCACGGCCTCCTCCTGATCGGAGAAGCCGCCGAAGCGGGCGCGGTAGACCGACTGGCCGCCTGTATTGTAGGCGAGCGCGAACGGCTCGGAACTGTCGAGCGCGCCGCCGGCCTTGCCCTTGGTGCTGGCGAGAAGCGCCTTGGCGGCCTCGGGCGTGGCGGCGGTGCCGACCTGAACCACCCAGCCGCGCGAGGCGCGCACCGAGCCGGTCTTGATCGAGGTGTCGGGCTGCGAAGCCTCGGCGGCCGGAACGATCGCGCTTCCCACCGCATCGGCAACGCCGTCGGCGGTTTCGAGAATGTCCTCGACGCTCAGACCGTCGTCATTGTCGGGCGCTCTGCGCGCGCTCGGCACCGGAACGTTTGCGATCAGCTCGGCCTGCGGTCCGGAGAGGACTGCCGGGGCGGCGGCGGCCGTGTTGTCGTTGGCATAGGCGAGGGCGACACCGCCGGTCTGGCTCGTGGGCCGTGCATACGGGATCGGGCCGGTCTTCGGGAATACCATGGCGGCTGCGACGATCGGGCCGCCGGTGCTTCTGGTGCGGGCGATCACGAACTGCTTGCGGCCATTGGAGGCCTTGGGCAGGTAGGTGGTGATCAGCCGGGTCGCCCACTTGTCGCGGCTGGCGGATGTCGCGCCGCCCATGACCACGGCAACGATCGAGCGGTTGCCGGAAATGGCCGAGGTCGCGATGTTGAAGCCGGAGGCGTTGGTGTAGCCGGTCTTGATGCCGTCGACGCCCTGAACATTGCCGAGAAGACGGTTGTGGTTGCCGATCGTGGTCTTGCCGAACTTGAAGCTGCGGGTGCCGAAATATTTGTAGTACTGCGGAAAATGCTGGCGCAGCGCGATGCCGAGGCGGGCCTGGTCGCGCGCCGTGGTCTTCTGCGCGCTGTTGGGCAGGCCGTGGGCATTGCGGTAGGTCGTCTTCGTCATGCCCAGCGAATGCGCCTTGTTGGTCATCATCTTGGCGAAATTGGTTTCCGAACCGCCGAGGAGTTCGCCAAGCGCGGTCGCCGCGTCATTGGCGGAGCGGGTCACCAGCGAATAGATCGCCGTCTCGACGCTGATCGAATTGCCAGCGCCGATGCCGAGCTTGGTCGGCGGCTCGGCAGATGCGTTCTTGGAGAAAGGGACCCGGGTATCGAGCGTGATGCGGCCGTCGTCCAGCGCTTCGAAGGTGAGGTAGAGCGTCATCATCTTGGTCAGCGAGGCCGGATAGCGCGGCGCGTCGGGGTTTTCGCCGTAAAGCACCTTGCCGGTGTTGACGTCGATGACGATGGCGGCGTCATTGCTGTCGGCGCGCGCTGGGGCAAACCCGGTCAGCAGAATAGTGAAAGCCGCGAGAAGGATCGCGGCCGCTGAAAACCGGCTCTTGGGGAATCGGCTTGTTGCCTGTCTCTGCATACGAAAAACTCTTGCGAATTCTGGCGGTTGATGTTTGCTGGCGGTTCCGTGACCGGATGATACCGGGCCGGAAAGCACATTGCTAGGCTGTCGGAGAGTGTGCGCAAATCGGGGTTAATATCCCATTAAGTCCGCGGGCGATTTGCGTGGTTTATTTAAGAATCTACGCATATACAACGCCTGCTTTCAAAATCCCGGCCGATCGGATATCACACCCGCAAACAGGAGTGCGATCATGCAGACACCGCGTACGGGCGGCGGCCGGATGGATCATGAACGGCGTCGCGAGCCCGCCATAAACCTGCCGCCGGTGGTGGTCGGCGCGCTGGCCGTGCTGTTCGCGATCTTCCTTGTGCAGGAATTCCTGCTCTCCTATCGCACCAATGTGATGATCTGGCAGGAGTTCGGGTTCCTGCCGGTGCGCTATGCCCACAGCCTCTCGCAACAGGGCTGGGCGTGGCTGTGGTCGCCGCTCACCTATTCGCTGCTGCATGGCGGCTGGACGCATATCGTGTTCAACGCCATCTGGCTGGCGATCTTCGGCGCGCCCGTCGCCCGGCGCATCGGGGCGGTGCGTTTCCTGATCCTGTGGGTGACGAGCGCTGCTGCCTCGGCGTTCTTCTTCGCGGCCACGGATTGGGGCGCGGTCACGGTGCTGATCGGCGCGTCCGGCGTGGTCTCGGCCTATATGGGAGCGGCCTGCCGCTTCGTGTTCGCCGGCGGCCGGTTTCTGCCGCAGGCGCATCTCGGGCCGCGGCTTGCCATTGTCGATGTGTTCCGCGATCGCACCGCCCGCGCCTTCGTGCTGGTCTGGCTGGCCGGCAATCTGCTGATCGCGGTGGGCGTCAGCTTTGCCGGCGTCAGTGCCGGCGAAATCGCCTGGCAGGCCCATATCGGCGGCTTTCTGTTCGGTTTCCTCACCTTCCCGCTGTTTGACGTCAAGCGGCCACGCACCCTGGTTTTCTGAACCGGTCACGGTTTCCTTGCAATCGCCCGAAACCTCATGCACCATTCGACTTTGCGTGGCCGGCCGGAGGCGGACACGCGCCGACGCCGTAAACGAGGAGGTTTCGATGTCCATTACCGTGAGAATGATACTTGCCGAGAAGGGCCGCGCGGTCGTGACCGCGAAGGGCGATACGTCGATTTCGGAAATCGCGACGATCCTGCATCAAAACCGGATCGGCGCCGTGGTGATCGTCGGCAGGAATGACAGCATTGTCGGCATTTTCACCGAACGCGACCTGGTCGGCGCGATCAGCAAGCATGGGGCGGGATGTCTTTCCCATCCGGTTTCGACGGAGATGACCGAAAACGTCTATCGCTGCGACGAGGGCGTGAGCGTCAACGAATTGATGGAAGTGATGACCAAGCGCCATTTCCGTCACGTTCCCGTCGAAGTCGACGGCCGTCTCGCCGGGATCATCTCGATCGGCGACGTCGTCAAATCCCGCATCCGCGAGGTCGAGCAGGAAGCCGAGCACATCAAGTCCTATATCGCCGGGTGAGGGGAACGCCTTCTTTCTCGGGCCTTTCAGCCAATAATCTCTCCCCTTGAGGGAGAGATGCCCCGACAGGGGCAGAGAGGGGTGAAACCTCTCGACAGGTTCGGCGGTTGCGGCTTTTAGGGCTTACGCCCTTAACCCCTCTCTGTCGCTTTCGCGACATCTCCCCCTCAAGGGGGGAGATTGTGGGCTGCGTGGTTGCGGCGAAACCGGACGCCTCAACGTACTGAGATTCGCGACAAGGCAACGTCGAAGTCTTCCTCCCGAAATCCCTATTTCCCGCCGTAGACTTCCTTCGGATCGAAGGCCCTGTCATCGTCGATGCTGGTCAGCACGGCCTTGCCGCCCTCTATCGAGGCGGAGCGGTAGAAGCAGGAGCGGCGGCCGGTGTGGCAGGCGGCGGCGTGGCCGGTCATGGTCACCTTGATCAGAACCGCGTCCTGGTCGCAATCAGCAAGCACGGCTTCCACGCGCTGGAGATTGCCCGAGGTTTCGCCCTTCTTCCAGATCGCCTTGCGCGAGCGGCTGTAATAATGGGCAAAGCCGGTTTCGAGCGTCAGCGCCAACGCCTCGGCATTCATATGGGCGAGCATCAGCACGGCATTGTCCCGCGCGTCGGTGACCACGGCTGTGACGAGACCGTTTTCATCAAAACGCGGGGTGAAGACGCGCGATTCATCGAGCAGGGCCTTGTCCTGCGGTGGCTTTTCGAAATTCAGCATGGCTTTTCCCGTTTCCGGCGGTTTAAATAGACCCGGATCGGAACCTTGGCAATCGTGCGCTGCGGGCTTGTTGCGGCAGCGCCGAAAACCCATCTTCCGGATGAAGCATTGAAAAGACGCGCCGCAGGGTGACCGATGGACGATATCTATTCCGCGAGAATATTGCAGCATGCCGGCAATGTGACCCGGCTCGGCGTTATCGAGGATGCCGACGCATCGGCCTCGGCGCATTCGCGGCTGTGCGGTTCGAAACTGACGGTCTATCTCAACCTCGCGGATGGCCGCGTCAGTGATTTTTCGCACGAGTTGAAGGCCTGCGCGCTCGGCCAGGCGTCGTCCGCGATCATGGCCGAGACCATCATCGGCGCGACGCCGGCGGAAATCCGCGATGCTCGCGATAAGATGCGGGCCATGCTGAAGGAAGGCGGGGAGGGGCCGGACGGACGCTTTGCCGAGATGCGCTGTCTGCTGCCGGTGAAGGATTATCCGGCCCGCCACGGCTCGGTAATGCTCACCTTCGAGGCCACCGTCAAGGCGCTCGATGCGCTGGAACGCGGCCCCGCTCTGGCCGAGGCCGTCGGGCGCGATGTGTAACGGGCATTCGCGCAATTACAGCGGGCCCTTTCCGAAGACGCCGGGAAGGCTTCTGGGAACCGGCCTCATCCGGCTCTACCAGCTCACCTTTTCAAGCCTGATCGGCCAGTCCTGCCGGCATCTGCCGACATGTTCGGAATATGGCTATGAGGCGATTGCCCGCCACGGTCTGTGGTCGGGCGGGTTTCTCACGCTGTTCCGCGTCGGGCGCTGCGGGCCGGGCGGCACGTCCGGCTTTGATCCCGTGCCGGAGAAGCTGGACCCGCGCTGGCACTGGTACACGCCGTGGCGATTCTATCGCGCCGGACGCAGTCATGCCTCCTGAAGCCGGGCGATCACCAGATAGCCGGGCGTCGGCTGACCGTTTTCCATGCGGATATTGATATCGGTGACCTCGACCGTTTCGAAACCGGCGTTCTTCAGGCCGGTCTCGATATAGGCGAGGCTGTGGCCGAAGCGGTGATGCGGGCCGACGGCATAGCCGGCGCCCTTCAACCGTTCCTCCGGCAGGGTCTCGGCGGAAAAGGCGAAGATGCCGCCCGTTTCCATATTGGCCGCAGCGCCCTGAAACAGCGCGTCGAGTGTGCCGAGATAAGGCAGCACGTCGGCTGCGATCACCAGATCGAACGGCGTTTCGTCGCTTTCCTCGAGGAATTCCTCGACCTCGGCGACGAACAGCGTGTCGTAGAGACCTTTTTCATAGGCGATCTCGACCATGTTCTCGGAAATATCGAGGCCGGTGATGTCGTCCGCCATGTCGTTGAGCGCGTCCGCGCCAAGGCCGGTGCCGCAGCCGAGATCCAGCATCCGCCGGAACGGGCCGAGCGCAAGCGCCTGGAACCGCTGGCGGATGGTCATCGGCACGCAATAGCCAAGCTGCTCCACCAGAATATCCTCGAAGTCATCGGCATGCTGGTCGAACAGCGTCTCGACATAGGCGCCGGGCGCTTTCAGCGGCGTATCGCCGAAGCCCGTGGCGGCAAGGCGCACCGCAGCGCCGCCATGGTCTTCCGGGTCGATCGCCAGCACTTCGCGATAGGCCTCGGCGGCCTCGGCAAGCCTGCCTTCCTTTTCCAGCGCCAGTGCCCGGTTATAGGCCTTTGCCAGCTTCTTCTCGTCGATCTTCCGCGCCATCGCCTCAGCCTCATGTCTTTCGGCCTACGCTCTATGCCGGGTCGCGGGATGGCGCAACAGCCGATTTAATCCGCTCCAAGCCGTATTCGGGCCTGTTCGAGCTCTTCCGGCGTGTTGATGTTGAAGAACGGATCGCTAACGCCGGTCATTTCGAAATCCACGAACCGGTGCGGATGGCGCTCCAGAAAGCTCATCAGCCTTCTGTTGCCGCCCGCAAGCCATGCGGCAAGGTCATCAACAAGCAGGAGCGGCCAGAGGGCGAAGACGGGATGGACGCGGCCGTTCGAGCGCGCGGCCATGATTTCGTTGGGTGTGGGGGCTGCTGCGGCTAGCCGGTCGACGAAATCCGTGGGGAAAAACGGTGTGTCGACGGCGATCGAGGCGATATGGGATGCCGACCCGCCCTCGAAATGGCGAAGCGCCGAAAGGATGCCGGAGAGTGGGCCGTTGTGCTCCCCGCCGCCATCGGTAACGACGGGAGCGCCGGCGAATTCCGCCATCGCCCCATCATGGCGGCTGATGACCACCGGTCCGCTCTGTGAGGAAATACGCGTGAGGGCATGGGAAAGCAGCGTGCCGCCGCCGAAGGCGAGCATCGCCTTGTCTTCGCCCATGCGGCGCGAGGCGCCGCCGGCGAGAATGACGGCCGGGATGCGTTGAGCTTTCGTCAATCGCGCAAGACCTCCTCTTCGGCGCGCGCCAGCAAGCCGCCGCCCTGCGGGCCGCCGGGCTGGGTGGTTTCGCTGAGCGGCTCGATGCCCTTCTGGCGTTCGCGGTAGAACGAATAGAGGCCCGCGCCGACGACGATCGCGCCGCCGATCAGCACGTTCACGCCCGGATAGGTCGAGAACATGATCATGCCGAGGATGGTCGACCACAACAGCCCGGTGTAGCGGAACGGCGCGACATAAGAGATGTCGGCCTTACGCACGGCGAACACGATGAACTGGTAGCCGATCAGCAAAAAGCCCGCTGCCAGGACCAGCAGGCCGACGAGCGGCCAGCGCATCAGATCCCAGTCCTGTTCGATCGTGCCGAGCCCGGCGCCGCCGATGGTGAGCAAGGCGGAGGTCGACAGGGTGATCACGATCGCCGGCACATCGGTGCGGATCGCCTTGGTCAGAAGGTCGCGGGCGGTGGCGAAGAGCATGGCGATCACGACATAGAGCGCGCCGCTCTCAAAGCCCGCGGGACCCGGCTTGATGATGATCATCACCCCGATGAAGCCGGCGATGATCGCGCTCCAGCGCCGCCAGCCGACGGGTTCGCCCATGAACAGCGCCGCACCAAGCGTCACGGCCAGCGGCAGGCATTGCAGGATCGCCGCCGCATTGGCAAGCGGCATCGCCTTCAGCGCTTCGAGATAGGCAATGGCGGCGACAAGCTCGCATGAACTGCGGATCAGAACCCGCGGCTCCAGCACGGCCCGCATGTGCGAAAACACGCCCGCCCGCCAGGCGATGATCAGTGCGATGAACATGACGATCAGGCCGCGGACGAACATGATCTGCCCGACGCCGATCTCCTCGGTCAGTTTTTTCACGATCGCGTCGTTGATCGAAAAGCTGGCCATGCCCGCGATCATGAACAGCGCGCCGGAAAGATTTGAGGAAATACGCATCATTCGCCCATATTTTGATCATTCGGTTCATATCGCCGAACCGAGTCTGGGGGAAGACGCGTTGATGCTTTATATTTCTAGCCGCCGGTCATGCTCATGTGGCGGGCGACGGCGACGCGGGAGGTTTTTTCGTCGAGCTCGAAATTATGCTCTTTCGGCTTGCGGGCGATGGCATTGTCGATGGCGCGGTGGAGTGCCGCCTCATTACCAGGATTGTCGCGCAGCACGGCGCGAAAATCGGCATTGTCGTCCTGGCCGAGACACATATAGAGCATGCCGGTGCAGGTGAGCCGCACCCGGTTGCAGCTTGCGCAGAAATTGTGGCTGAGCGGGGTGATGAAGCCGAGCTTGCCGCCGGTCTCGGCCACATTGACGAACCGCGCCGGCCCGCCGGTGTCGAGCGGAATGTCGGTGAGCGTGAAGCGCTCCTCAAGGTCGCGGCGGACCTTCGACAGCGGCAGATATTGCGCGGAGCGATCGGTCTCGACCTCGCCGAGCGGCATCGCCTCGATCAGCGTCAGGTCCATGCCCTCGCCATGGGCAAAGCGGAGAAGCTCGGGGATCTCGGCCTCGTTAAAGCCGGCGAGCGCCACGGCGTTGAGCTTGACCTTCAGCCCGGCGGCGCGCGCGGCCTCGAGCCCCGCCATCACCTTGTGAAAATCGCCCCAGCGTGTGATTTCGCGGAATTTTTCGGGGTCGAGCGTGTCGAGCGAGACGTTGATGCGGCGCATGCCGGCGGCAAGGAGATCGTCGGCGAAGCGCGAAAGCTGAGAGCCGTTGGTGGTCAGCGTCAACTCGTCAAGCGCGCCGTCATCAATGCGGCGGCCAAGCGCCTCGATCAGATGCATCACATTCTTGCGCATCAGCGGCTCGCCGCCGGTGAGCCGCAGCTTGCGCACGCCCTTGTCGATGAAGGCGTTGCAGAGGCGTTCGAGTTCCTCCAGCGTCAACAGATCGCGTTTCGGCAGGAAGGTCATGTTTTCCGCCATGCAATAGGTGCAGCGGAAATCGCAGCGGTCGGTCACCGAGACGCGCAGATAGGTGATCGCGCGCCCGAAAGGGTCGATCATCGGGGCGGGTTTTTCGTCCGCTATCTCGCTGAAATGCCTGTTCACGCAAAATCTCCTTGCCCGGAAGATGTTCTTCGGCTTGGCAAGCGTCAAGTCCGGTGTCAAACAAAGCTCTGTGAAATGGTGGCGAAAGGAGCCGGTTTTGACATCGATTCCGACAGAGATCAGGGTCTCGAAAGACCGCAAAAGCCTGACCGTGACATTTGATGACGGCGCCCGTTATGCGCTGCCGGCCGAGATGCTGCGGGTCTTGTCACCTTCTGCCGAGGTCAAGGGCCACGGTCCCGGCCAGGCGGTTACGGTGCCGGGCAAGCGCAATGTCGAGATCATGACGGTCGCGGCCGCCGGCAATTACGCGATCCGCATCGGCTTTGACGACATGCACGACAGCGGCATCTATACCTGGACCTATCTGCGCGAACTGGGCGAGGACGGCGCGCGGATGTTCGCCGACTACGAAGCCGAACTGGCAGCAAAGGGCATGACCCGCGACCGGGCCGAGCGTCCGCGCTGAAGCCTTATTCCTGGCGCGGCGCGGCCAGCAGCGCCCTGGCTTTTTTCGGTCTCGATTTGCCGCCGAGAATGGCGGCGACCCAGTGCAGCGAGGGAATGTTCTCGCACACCGTCAGGAGCGCGATCGTGATCGGCACGCCGAGGAAGGTGCCGAACAGGCCCCACATGAAGGTCCAGAAGAAGATTGAGAACACCACCACGAAGGGCGAGATCGAAAGCGTCGAGCCCGAAACCATTGGCTCGACATAATTGCCGATGATGAACTGGATCAGGTTGAGCGCGGCAAACAGCACCAGCGCGGTTTCCCAGTTCTCGAACTGAATGACGCCGTAGAGCGAGGGGAACACGGTGGCGATCACCGAGCCGATGAATGGGATGTAGTTGAGCGCGAAGGCGATCACGCCCCATTCGATGGGGAAATCGAGGCCGGTGACTGTTGCGGCGCCCCAGAACAGGAAGCCGGTGATGGCGCTCATTTCGGTCCGGACCAGCATGTATCGGCCGAATTTGCGGGCCGTTTCGTGAGCAATCCTGACAGCCGTGGCGGCAAAGCCGGGCTGGTTGATCACGTCAAGCTTGCTGCGCAGCTTGTCGACTTCCGTCAGACCGAGCACGACATAGGCGAGCACGACAAGCCAGAAGCTGAGCGTAGTGCTGGCCTGGCCGGTGATCTGCCGGACGGTGCGCACGACGAGCCCGACATTGAAGACATCCGAAAGCGAGCTTGCGACCGCAATTCCTTGACCGTCGAACCAGGCGACGGCGTCCTGATAGGCGGCCTGCAATTGCCATGCTGCCTCAATGAAAGAGGTCGCGACCCGCGAAAAGCCCCAGATCACCAGGGTGGCGAAGATTACGAAGACGACGATGGTGGAAATCACCGTGAGCGCCAGCGCCGCCAGCGCCGGCATGAATTTCTGCAGCGCGTTCTTGATCGGCCAGGTGACGGCGATGATGAACAGCGCCAGCGCCACCGGCTTGAGGAATCCCGCCGCTCCGCGGATTGCCAGCAACAGCAGGATCACGAAGATCAACGATGTGACGACGGTGACGCCGCGCCGCGATCCGGCTGGTTCAGGCATATATGTCTCGCAAATGTCTTGCTTGAGCGGAGCTATGTGAAAATGTATCGTCCCCGTCTGTCATGCGCAAGCAGAACTGCATAAGCCGAGGAGAGGCGACATGAGCGAATTCATCGACGAGGCGGCAAGCCCTGAACAGGTGCTCGCATTCTGGTTTGAGGAGCTGACGCCGAAGGACTGGTTCCAGCCCGACGATGTGGCGGCGCTTGACCGCACCATCCTCTACCGCTTCTTTTCCACCCACCGGGCACTGGCGCAGAAGATCGGCGGCGCATGGCGCGCAACGCCCGAGGCGCAGCTTGCGACCGTTATCGTGCTCGACCAGTTTCCCCGCAATATCTACCGCGCGACGCCGATGGCCTTTGCCACAGACCGACTGGCGCTCAGGGAAGCCAAGTTCGCGGTGGCCAGCGGCGCGGACCAGGCGGTGCCGGCGGACCGTCGCGCCTTCTTCTACATGCCGTTCGAACATTCCGAAAAGCTGAAGGACCAGAAGCGCTCCGTCGAATTGTTCAAGGCGCTCGGCAATGAGGAATATTCCCGCTTTGCAGAAAGCCATCGCGATGTGATCGCCGAATTCGGCCGTTTTCCCCACCGCAACGCGATCCTGAAGCGCCGCTCCACCCCTGCCGAGCGGACCTACCTTTCGAGCGAGGAAAACACCGGCTGGGGCCAGAAGTGACGAAACAGGGCGGCGGCACGGGCCGCTGCCTTGAAATTGACGCGCTGCTCGTCAAGAGCACCGGTTCAGGACAAGTGAAAGGGCCAGCGGTTTGATTTGGCGAGGCGGCGCAAGGGCGGGGATTTTCGGCATTTTATGTCTGGCGCTGGCGTTCACCTCTGTCTTGCCGGTCATGGATGTCCGTGCCCAGCAGGCAGCGGAGACGGCAGCCCCGGCCGCGAGCGATGCGTCCGCCGCGCCGGCCGCCGAACCCGGTCAGCCGCAGGCGGCCGACCAGGCGGCAACGGAGCAACCGGCGCTCGATCCTTTCTTTCAGGACATGAAGGATCAGCTTGACGGGTTCTCCCGGTCGCTTTCAACCGTCGCCGCGACCGTTGCGGAGGATACGCCGGGCACCGACACCCTGGTGAGACTGCAGACCGAGGTGGATCAGGTTCAGGCCGGACTCGCCAAAATTCTGAGCTCGATTTCGATCCGGTTGACGGAGGTCCGCGCGCAACTTCTCGAGCTCGGCACCGCGCCCGGTCCGGGCGAGACCCCGGAGCCTGCGGTGACCACCGAGGAGCGCAACAAGCTTCTGGCGCAGCGTTCGGAAATTAACGCGCTGTCCGACCAGGCGCAGAAACTGAGCGCCCTGGCCGAGAAGACCTCCGCCGACATCAGCCATCTGCGGCGGGTGCAATTTACCGAGATGCTGTTTGCCCATACCGACCTGGTGCAGCTGTTCTCCTCCGATTTCAGTCGTCTGGTGCGCGGCGAGCTCACCGCTTTCAAGGTGTCCTATGGCGGTTGGCTGAACTATATCTGGAATGCCAAGCGGCTGCAGTTCCTGGCCGCGCTTTTCCTGTCCCTGCTGGCGGCGGTGTTCTCCTACCGCATATCGAGCCGGCTTCTGGATCGCACCAAACTCGACCTGCAGGAGCAGGAGCCCGATTACGTCGCCCGGCTTCTGGCAAGTTTCTGGACAACGATGATCCCGAGTCTTGCGCTTCTTGCCTTTCTCGCCGTGTCCTATGTGCTGTTCGTCGGCCTGAATATCTTCCTGCCGGATGTCGAGCGCTTCGTGCGGGCGGCCTATGTTTCCGCCGCGGTCGTCATCTTCGTGTTTCTGCTGTCGCGCAACGTGCTGACGCCGGGGCGGCCGCAATGGCGGCTGGTGCCGATCAGCAATTCGGCGGCACGCAACCTGACGCTGGCCTTCACCGCGCTCGCGGTGATCAACTGGGCGGATATCCTGTTCGGCGTATTGAACGACACGCTCGATGCCGATCTACGTCTCGAAGTGGCGCGAAGTCTCATCACCTCGGTGATGATCGGCACCATACTGATCGCGGTTTCGTTCATCCGGCTCAGGGCTCCGCTTGGCGGGGCGACGGCGCAGAAGCGGTCGATCAGAACCCTGTTTCCGTCCGCCATCGCCGTCATGACCCGGCTTGTGGGCGTGTTCATCGTGGTGGCGGCGCTGATCGGCTACGTCGCGCTGTCCCGGTTTGCCGCAAACCAGGTGGTGCTGACGGGCGGCGTGCTGATCACGATGTATATCGGCATCCTGCTCGGACAGGCGGTGTCGCAGCCGGGCAGTTTCGCAAGGACCGGATATGGCAAGCACGTTGTCAGCCGCTTCGGCGTTTCAAGCGTGCGCAGCGACCAGATATCGCTTGTTCTGGGACTTGTGACCTATGCGGCGACGTTTCTGATCGGTATCCCGATGATCCTGATATCGTGGGGGGTGCGCTGGGAGGAGATCAAGCTCTGGGCCGGAAAGCATCTGACCTCGGTCACCGTCGGATCGATCACGATCTCGCTTGGCGGCATCCTGATCGGGGTGCTGCTGTTTGTCGGCGGCTATCTCGGAACCCGCTGGTTCCAGGGCTGGTTCGACAATAATGTGCTGCTGCGCTCCAAGGCCGACTCTGGCGTTAGAAATTCGGTCAAGACCGGCATCAGCTATCTCGGCATCGTGCTTGCCGGCCTGCTGGCGATTTCGGCGGCCGGCGTCAACTTGTCGAGCCTCGCGCTTGTCGCCTCGGCGCTGTCGATCGGCATCGGCTTCGGATTGCAGACGATCGTCTCCAACTTCGTCTCCGGCCTCATCCTGCTGGCGGAGCGGCCGTTCAAGGTGGGTGACTGGATTGTGTCCGGCACCACCGAAGGCTTCGTCAAGCGCATCTCGGTGCGTGCCACCGAGATCGAGACCTTCCAGCGCCAGTCGATCATCGTGCCGAATTCCGAGCTGATCAATGCCTCGGTCGGCAACTGGATGCATCACAACCAGATGGGGCGCTCCGAGGTCGCCGTCGGCGTCTCCTATGACAGCGATCCCCGCACCGTGATGAACATCCTGATGGAGATCGGAACCACCCATCCGCTGGTGTTGCAAAACCCGGAGCCGATGGTGATCTTCGTGGGGTTCGGCGAATCGACGCTCGATTTCGAGCTGCGCGTCTATCTCGCCGACGTCTTCAACGGCATTACCGTGCGCAACGATATTCGCGTTGCGATCTTCGAGCGGTTCCGTGACGAGGGCATCACCATTCCCTATCCCCAGCGCGACCTGCACATCATTCCGCAGAAGGAACGCCACGACGAACTGGCGAACTCGATCCGCAAGCAGATGCGCAAGACCGCAACCGCGCCGGTGGAGACGACGGAGACGACAACGCCCTCCTACGATCATCCCGACGCCGGCAATGACGATAGCGGCGAGCGCTGAGCGGCGCGCGCCGGGCTGATTTTCAACGCGTCGCGGCCACAAGACTGCATGTCGCAAACGGGCTGTTGGCGGCGCGGTGGGCGTTGCATAGTCGGGTACAGAACGGCCCGGCTGACGCGGGCGCACACGCTATCCTTAGAGGCGGAACGGATGACAACGAAAACTCGGGCACTGGTGATCGGCGGCGGCGTCGTCGGCGTATCGACGCTTTATCATCTGGCGAAAAAGGGCTGGTCGGACGCGGTTCTGATCGAGCGCAAGGAGCTGACTTCCGGCTCCACCTGGCATGCCGCCGGCCTGCTGCCGCTGTTCAACATGAGCTATTCCGTCGGGCAGCTGCACAAATACTCGGTCAATCTCTATTCCGCGCTGGAGGAAGAGACCGGGCTGAATGTCGGTTTTTCGAAGGTCTCGAATATCCGCCTCGCGATGACCAAGGACCGGATGGATGAGTATCTCTATTATTCCGGCATCGCCGAGACCATCGGGGTCGATTTCAGGTTCCTGACGCCCGAAGAAGTCAAGGAAGTCTGGCCGCTGTGCGAAACCGACGGCCTGCTCGGCGCGATCCAGCATCCCGGTGACGGCTACATCCAGCCGGCCGATCTGACGCAGGCGCTGGCCAAGGGCGCGCGCGACAACGGTGCGCGGATCATGCGCAACACGACGGTGACCGAGATCCGCCAGAATACCGACGGCACGTGGCATGTGGAGACCGACAAGGAGGCGTTCACCGCCGACCACGTGATCTCCTGCACAGGCAACTTCGCCCGCAGGACCGGCGCGATGGTCGGGCTCAACATTCCCGTCATTCCGGTCGAGCATCAGTATATCGTCACCGAGCCGCATCCGGCCATTCTGGAGCGCAAGAAGCAGGGCCTGCCGGAAATGGGCGTGCTTCGCGAATCCGACAGCGCCTGGTACATGCGCGAGGAGGCGGGCGGGCTGATCCTCGGACCCTATGAGACCGGCGCACCGGTCTGTTATGTCGACGGGCCTTCCGACGACAGCGAATATGAGCTGTTCCAGGAAGAACTCGACCGGCTGATGCCGCATATCGAGACCGCGATGGCGCGCGTTCCGGCCTTTGCCGAGGTCGGCATCAAGAAGGTCTATAACGGCGCGATCGCCTATACGCCGGACGGCAACCCGATCGTCGGGCCCGCGCCGGGGCTGAAGAATTTCTGGCTGAACGAAGGTCATTCCTTCGGCATCACGGCGGCCGGCGGGGCCGGATGGCAGTTGGCCGAATGGATCGTCAATGGCGAGCCGACAGTCGATCTCGCCGGCGTCGATCCGCGCCGCTTTGGCCCCTACGCCACCGAAGGCTACCTCATCGCCAAGAACGAAGAGGCCTATGCCAATGTCTTCACCATGCATTATCCCGACGAGGAGCGTGGTGCGGCGCGGCCGCTGAAGACTTCGCCGGTCTATGAACGGCTGAAGGCGCTCGGCGGCGTATTCGGGTCGGTCTATGGCTGGGAACGGGCCAACTGGTATGCGCCGGACGGCTATGCGCTGGACGAGAGCGAACTTGGCGTCGGCGCTGACGTGCTCACCAGCCACAATCACGCCCCGCCGCTGGAAGATGGCCGGATCGTCGAAAAATGGTCGTTCCGCCGCTCCAACTATTTCGAGCATGTCGGCAACGAGGTGAAACACGTCCACGAGAAGGTCGGCGTGCTGGACATGACGCCGTTTGCAAAGATGGAAGTCTCCGGCCCTGGCGCGCGCGCCTTCCTCGACTCGATTTTCGCCAATGCAATCCCGAAGAAGCGCGGCCGGATCGCGCTCTGCCACCTGCTGGGTCAGGAAGGCGGGGTGAGGGCGGAGTTCACGCTTTACGAATGGGCGCTGGACCGGTTCTATCTGGTGTCGGGCGCGGGGCTCGAAAGCCACGACCACGATCTGCTGATGAAACTTGCGCCGACCGACGGTTCAGTCACGCTCCGGCCGCTGACCATGGAAATGGGCGTGCTGGTCGTCGCCGGTCCGAAATCGCGCGATCTCCTGAAGAAGCTGACGCGCGCCTCGCTCGAAAACGAGCATTTCGGCTGGCTCACCGGACAGCCGATCGCGATCGGGGCGGCGAGCTGTCATGCGCTGCGCGTCAATTTCGTCGGCGAACTCGGTTGGGAGCTGCATCACCCGATCGCGATGCAGACCTATATCTTCGACAAGCTGATGGAAGCCGGTGCCGAATTCGACATCAAGCCCTTCGGCATAAGGGCGATGGGCGCCATGGCGCTCGAAAAATCCTACCGCGCCATGCAGCGGGAAATGTCGATCGAATACACCGCCTACGAATCGGGCCTCGACCGCTTCATCAAGCCGAAGAAGGATTTCATCGGCAAGGAGGCGCTGCTGTCGAAGAAGGAGGCGGGTCTCGGCTCGGTGTTCGCGACCCTGATTGTCGAGGGCGTCACCGATTGCGACGCCCGCGGCTCGGAAGCGATCTATGACGGCGATGGCAACCTCGCCGGCCGCGCCACCCAGGGCGGCTTCGGCTGGCGTATCGGCAAGTCGATCGCGCTGGCGATGCTGAAGCCGGACTATGCGGCACCCGGCACAAAGCTGAAGATCAGGATCCTCGGTGACCTTTATGACGCGACCGTCGTGGAGGAGAGCCCGTTCGATCCGGAAAACGAGGCGCTGCGGGCGTAGACCCGCCGCACCTCTCTTTCTTCCTCATGCCGGCCTTGAGCCGGCATGCAGGGCAACGCGGCAACGGTTCAGGTTTTCGCGCGTCGTCGCTTTGCTGCGGAAGGGTAGGCGAGTCCTCCCGCGCCGCCGCCAACCGGGCAACGGGCCAGATTGCGCAATCTTCACAGGCATTCATGAAAAACACTCTTGCAAAGCGCGCCTCATCCCCGTAAATGAGCGCCATGTCTGATGCTGGCGCGCGGAAACGCCTGTCGCCCGTTGAGGATGAAGGGGTATAGCTCAGTTGGTAGAGCGGCGGTCTCCAAAACCGCAGGTCGGGGGTTCGAGCCCCTCTGCCCCTGCCAGCACGGCGATCCTGCCACGCAAATCAGTGGTCGGCTCGCGTGAATGTGAAAACAAAAATACGTTTTTCTCTTGTGTCAACGAAAAACGATGATATGTAGTGAAAAACAGACTCGCGGCGCGTGGAGCTGGATCTTCCGCTTTACGTGCCGTAAAGGCGTGGGCATTTATGGCATCTAAAACCAATCCATTCACGTTTCTGCAGCAAGTGCGCGCTGAGACGGCCAAAGTCGTTTGGCCTTCCCGGCGCGAAACTGTGATTTCGACCCTCATGGTGATCGTGATGGTCGTGATCGCGGCGTTTTTCTTTTTTGCTGCGGACCAGTTGATGAGCTTGTTGATGAATTTCATCCTCAATCTCGGCGCCTGATCGGGGAAGGGGAAGCAGATGGCTATGCGTTGGTATATCGTTCACGCCTATTCCAACTTCGAAAAGAAGGTGGCAGAGGCGATTGAGGAGAAGGCCCGCCAGAAGGGTCTCGACCAGTATTTCGACCGCATTCTCGTGCCGACCGAAAAGGTCGTCGAGGTGCGTCGCGGCCGCAAGGTCGATTCGGAGCGGAAGTTCTTCCCCGGCTACGTGCTGGTGAGGGCCGAGCTCAATGACGAGGTGTTTCACCTTATCAAGAATACGCCCCGCGTGACCGGTTTCCTCGGCAGCGACCAGAAGCCGGTTCCGATTCCGGATTCCGAGGCCGAGCACATTCTCGGTCAGGTTCAGGAGGGCGTCGAGCGTCCGAAGGCGACCGTGCTTTTCGAGATCGGCGAGCAGGTTCGGGTTTCCGATGGTCCGTTCGCATCGTTCAACGGTGTGGTGCAGGACGTCGATGAGGAGCGCTCCCGCCTGAAGGTCGAGGTCTCGATCTTCGGTCGCGCCACCCCGGTCGAGCTGGAATACGCGCAGGTCGAGAAAGTTTGACGTTTTGCCCCTTCGGGGGCATTGCGCGTGGAAGAACAGGACGCTTAGCCGGCGCCCGGATGTTCGCACCACGCAACCGCAGCCGCCGGCGATAGGCCGGCAGTCGGGCCGGATTTCCGGTCCACAACGTGAAAGGCAGAGTAATGGCTAAGAAAGTTGCAGGCCAGCTCAAGCTGCAGGTCCCGGCAGGTTCGGCAAATCCGTCCCCGCCGATCGGTCCCGCGCTTGGTCAGCGTGGCATCAATATCATGGAATTCTGCAAGGCGTTCAACGCCGCCTCGCAGGAAATGGAAAAGGGTATGCCGATCCCGGTCATCATCACCTATTTTCAGGACAAGTCCTTCACCTTCGTGATGAAGCAGCCGCCGGTTTCCTACTTCCTGAAGCGGGAAGCGAAGCTGAAGTCCGGTTCGAAGACTCCGGGCCGCGCATCAGCCGGCAAGATCACCTCTGAGCAGGTCCGCAAGATCGCGGAAGCCAAGATGAGCGATCTGAACGCCGCCGATATCGAAGGCGCAATGCGCATGGTCGAGGGCTCCGCCCGCGCCATGGGCCTGGAAGTGACGGGTTGATTGCCATGACCAAGATTGCAAAGCGTATTCAGAAGAACCGCGAAGGCGTTGATGCCGACAAGTTCTACGCCCTTTCCGAAGCCGTGAAGATGGTCAAGGAACGCGCCACCGCGAAGTTCGATGAAACCATCGAGATCGCGATGAACCTCGGCGTTGATCCGCGTCACGCCGACCAGATGGTTCGCGGCGTCGTCAACCTGCCGAACGGCACGGGCCGTACGGTTCGCGTTGCCGTTTTCGCCCGTGGCGCCAAGGCCGATGAAGCCAAGGCAGCCGGCGCCGACGTCGTTGGCGCGGAAGAACTGGTCGAAGCCGTCCAGGGCGGCAACATCGATTTCGATCGTTGCATCGCCACGCCGGACATGATGCCGCTCGTCGGCCGTCTCGGCAAGGTGCTCGGCCCGCGCGGCATGATGCCGAACCCGAAGGTTGGCACCGTCACGATGGACGTCAAGGCGGCTGTCGAAGCCTCCAAGGGCGGCGCTGTCGAGTTCCGCGTCGAGAAGGCCGGTATCGTTCACGCCGGCGTTGGCAAGGCCTCGTTTGATGCCGCTGCGCTGGAAGAAAACATCCGCGCTTTCGCCGATGCCGTTGTCAAGGCAAAGCCGGCCGGCGCCAAGGGCAACTACGTCAAGCGCCTCGCGCTGTCGTCGACCATGGGCCCCGGCGTCAAGATCGACTTCTCGTCGGTCAACGCCTGAGCGCGTAACAAAGAATTTCCGGAAGTGTTCTTCCGGTGACAAGTTTCCGGGCTCCAGGGCCCGGAAAGACCCGGGATAAAACCCGGTTTCCTGTCCGAGATTGCAGGTGGGCAACCTTAATTCATGGCCTGCATGAGACGGGTGAGACCAATTTTTCCGTTGGCGACGCAAGTCACCTTTGGCGGTTTAACTGGTTCGAACCTGGTTGTGCCTAGGCGCTTGAGAAATCGCGCGCCGATGGGGGCAGGATCCTCGAGCGTCGCTTGGGATCTTGGATAAAAACAAGAAGCCCCTTGCGGCAAAGGCAAACCGACAGGTCCGAAAATGGGCCTGTCAACTGGAGATAGGCAGTGGAAAGAGCGGAAAAACGCGAATTCGTCACGGAACTGAACGAAGTCTTCAAGGCTTCTGGCTCAGTTGTCGTGGCCCACTATGCCGGTGTCACCGTTGCGCAGATGAACGATTTTCGTTCGAAGATGCGTCAAGCGGGCGGCACTGTCAGAGTCGCGAAGAACCGCCTGGCCAAGATTGCCCTTCAGGGTACGGAGTCCGAGGGAATGTCCGACCTGTTCAAAGGTCAGACGCTCATCGCATTTTGCGATGACCCGGTGACGGCTCCGAAGGTCTGCATGGACTTCGCCAAGACCAACGACAAGCTCGTTGTCATCGGCGGCGCCATGGGGGCAACCGTGCTCGACGCGGAAGGTGTGAAGTCGCTTGCGACGATGCCTTCGCTGGACGAGCTGCGTGCGAAGCTGGTTGGTATGATCCAGACCCCGGCTACCCGTATCGCGACGATTGCTTCGGCACCCGCAAGCCAGCTTGCGCGCGTGCTCAACGCCTACGCCACGAAGGACGAAGCCGCCTGATGCGGTTTTTCGCTGTTTACAAAATTTCGAACCAGTTCGAACCAACACTGAAGGAATATGAACATGGCTGATCTCGCCAAAATCGTAGAAGAACTCTCTGAGCTGACGGTTCTCGAAGCCGCTGAGCTTTCCAAGATGCTCGAAGAAAAGTGGGGCGTTTCCGCCGCTGCACCGGTAGCCGTTGCTGCTGCCGGCGGCGCTGGCGCTGCTGCTGAAGCTGTTGAAGAAAAGACCGAATTTGATGTCATCCTGGCGGAAGCCGGCGGCAACAAGATCGGCGTCATCAAGGAAGTCCGCGCCATCACCGGTCTCGGCCTCAAGGAAGCCAAGGACCTCGTCGAAGGCGCTCCGAAGCCGGTCAAGGAAGCCGTTTCCAAGGCCGAAGCCGAAGAACTCAAGGGCAAGCTGGAAGCAGCTGGCGCCAAGGTTGAGCTCAAGTAAGCTTTGCTTTTTTGTTGCGCGGGCGATTGGACCGCCCGCGCAATGACAACTGACCCGAAACCATTACCCAAAGTCCCATTTCGGGCCTTTGGGTAATGGGTTCTCAAGAAGACCCTTAAATGACGACGGAGCCAATTGGCCATCGGTGACCGTCTGTTGCAGGCCCGGATGCAGATTGAAGGAGCTACCTGAATGGCTCAGACCCTTTCCTTTAACGGTCGCAGGCGCGTACGCAAGTTTTTCGGAAAGATCCCGGAAGTCGCGGAGATGCCTAACCTGATCGAGGTTCAGAAGGCCTCCTATGACCAGTTCCTCATGGTTGACGAGCCCAAGGGCGGACGTCCCGACGAGGGGCTGCAGGCGGTGTTCAAGTCCGTCTTCCCGATGACCGATTTCTCCGGCGCTTCGATGCTCGAATTCGTGTCCTACGAGTTCGAACAGCCGAAGTTCGACGTCGAGGAATGCCGCCAGCGTGACCTGACCTATGCCGCGCCGCTGAAGGTGAAGCTGCGCCTGATCGTGTTCGATATCGATGAGGACACGGGCGCGAAGTCGATCAAGGACATCAAGGAGCAGTCGGTCTATATGGGCGACATGCCGCTGATGACCAACAACGCGACCTTCATCGTCAACGGCACCGAGCGCGTCATCGTTTCCCAGATGCACCGTTCGCCGGGCGTGTTCTTTGACCACGACAAGGGCAAGAGCCATTCGTCGGGCAAGCTGCTGTTCGCTGCCCGCGTGATCCCCTATCGCGGTTCCTGGCTCGATATCGAATTCGACGCCAAGGACATCGTCCACGCCCGTATCGACCGCCGCCGCAAGATTCCGGCGACGTCGCTCCTGATGGCGCTCGGCATGGACACCGAGGAAATCCTCGAGACCTTCTATGAGAAGGCCACCTATGAGCGTGATGGCGAGGGCTGGAAAGTGCCGTTCTCGCCCGAGCGTCTGCGCGGCCAGAAGGTCATTGCCGATCTGATCGACGCCGACAGCGGCGAAGTCGTGGTCGAGGCCGGCAAGAAGCTGACCCCGCGCATGTTGAAGAAGCTGTCCGAAGGCGGCCTCAAGGCGCTCAAGGTGAGCGATGAGGAGCTTTACGGCACCTTCCTCGCCGAAGACCTCGTCAACCTGGAAACCGGCGAAATCTATCTCGAGGCCGGCGAAGAGCTGGACGAGAAGAATCTCGCCGGCATCATCGATCAGGGTATCGACGAGATCGCGATCCTCAACATCGACCACGTCAATGTCGGCGCCTATATCCGCAATACGCTGGTCGCGGACAAGAACGAGAACCGTCAGGACGCGCTGTTCGATATCTATCGCGTTATGCGTCCGGGCGAGCCGCCGACCATGGAATCGGCCGAAGCCATGTTCAACTCGCTGTTCTTCGACAGCGAGCGCTATGACCTGTCGGCCGTCGGCCGCGTCAAGATGAACATGCGTCTGGATCTCGATGCCGAGGATACGGTTCGCGTTCTGCGCAAGGAAGACATCCTGGCCGTCGTCAAGACGCTCGTCGACCTGCGCGACGGCAAGGGCGAGATCGACGACATCGACAATCTCGGCAACCGCCGCGTCCGTTCGGTCGGTGAGTTGATGGAGAACCAGTACCGTCTCGGCCTGCTCCGCATGGAGCGCGCGATCAAGGAACGCATGTCCTCGATCGAGATCGACACCGTGATGCCGCAGGACCTGATCAACGCCAAGCCGGCGGCCGCCGCCGTGCGCGAGTTCTTCGGTTCGTCGCAGCTTTCGCAGTTCATGGACCAGATCAATCCGCTGTCGGAAATCACCCACAAGCGTCGTCTTTCGGCACTTGGGCCGGGCGGTCTGACGCGTGAACGCGCGGGCTTCGAAGTCCGCGACGTGCATCCGACCCATTACGGCCGTATCTGCCCGATCGAGACGCCGGAAGGCCCGAACATCGGTCTGATCAACTCGCTTGCGACCTTCGCCCGCGTCAACAAGTACGGCTTCATCGAAAGCCCGTACCGCAAGATCTCCGAGGACGGCAAGCTCACCGACGAGGTGATCTATCTGTCGGCCATGGAAGAGGCAAAGTACTACATCGCCCAGGCCAACTCGGTGATGAACGATGACGGCACCTTCGTTGAAGAGTTCGTTGTCTGCCGTCACGCCGGCGAAGTCATGTTGGCCCCGCGCGAAAACATCAACCTGATGGACGTTTCGCCGAAGCAGCTCGTGTCCGTTGCCGCCGCTCTCATTCCGTTCCTGGAAAACGACGACGCCAACCGCGCGCTGATGGGCTCGAACATGCAGCGTCAGGCCGTGCCGCTTCTCAGAGCCGAAGCGCCGTTCGTCGGCACCGGCATGGAGCCGATCGTTGCCCGTGACTCGGGCGCCGCGATCGCCGCCAAGCGCGGCGGCATCGTCGACCAGGTTGATGCGACCCGTATCGTTATCCGCGCGACGGAAGATCTCGATGCTTCGAAGTCGGGCGTCGATATCTACCGGCTGATGAAGTTCCAGCGTTCGAACCAGAACACCTGCGTCAACCAGCGTCCGCTGGTGCGCGTCGGCGACGTTCTGAACAAGGGCGACATCATCGCCGACGGTCCGTCGACCGATCTCGGCGACCTGGCCCTCGGCCGCAACGCGCTGGTCGCGTTCATGCCCTGGAACGGCTATAACTACGAGGACTCGATCCTGCTGTCCGAGCGGATCGTTTCGGATGACGTCTTCACCTCGATCCACCTGGAAGAATTCGAGGTCATGGCCCGCGACACCAAGCTCGGCCCGGAAGAAATCACCCGCGACATTCCGAACGTTTCGGAAGAAGCGCTGAAGAACCTCGATGAGGCCGGCATCGTCTATATCGGCGCCGAAGTGCATCCGGGCGACATTCTCGTCGGCAAGATCACGCCGAAGGGCGAAAGCCCGATGACGCCGGAAGAAAAGCTTCTGCGCGCGATCTTCGGCGAGAAGGCTTCGGACGTTCGCGACACCTCGATGCGCATGCCGCCCGGCACGTTCGGCACCGTGGTTGAAGTCCGCGTCTTCAACCGCCACGGCGTCGAGAAGGACGAGCGCGCCATGGCGATCGAGCGTGAGGAAATCGAACGCCTCGCCAAGGACCGTGACGACGAGCAGGCCATTCTGGACCGCAACGTCTATGCGCGTCTTGCCGACATGCTGCGCGACCAGACCTCGATTGCAGGCCCCAAGGGCTTCAAGAAGGGCGCTGTGCTGACTGATGAGGTCATCTCGGCCTATCCGCGTTCGCAGTGGTGGATGTTCGCTGTCGAGGACGAGAACCTGCAGGGTGAACTCGAAGCGCTTCGCGGCCAGTATGACGACTCCAAGAACCGGCTGGAACAGCGGTTCATGGACAAGGTCGAAAAGGTCCAGCGCGGCGACGAAATGCCTCCGGGCGTGATGAAGATGGTCAAGGTCTTCGTGGCTGTGAAGCGCAAGATCCAGCCCGGCGACAAGATGGCCGGCCGTCACGGCAACAAGGGTGTGGTTTCCCGCATCCTGCCTGCCGAAGACATGCCGTTCCTGGAAGACGGGACCCATGTCGACGTCGTGCTGAACCCGCTTGGCGTGCCGAGCCGCATGAATGTCGGCCAGATTCTGGAAACGCATCTAGCCTGGGGTTGTGCCGGCATGGGCAAGCGCATCGGCGAGATGCTCGAGGCCTATAAAGAGACCAACGACATTGGCCCGCTGAAGGAAACGCTGACCGAGGTCTATGCGTCGGAAGCCCGTAACGAAGTCGAGTATTTCGACGATGACGGGCTGGTGCGTCTGGCCGAAGAAGCCAAGCGCGGCGTCTCGATCGCAACGCCGGTCTTCGACGGCGCGCATGAAGGCGACGTTTCGGAAATGCTGTCGCGCGCGGGCTTCGACCCGTCCGGTCAGTCGGTGCTTTATGACGGGCGTACCGGCGAACAGTTCGACCGCAAGGTAACCGTTGGCTACATGTACATGATCAAGCTCAACCACCTGGTTGACGACAAGATCCATGCACGCTCGATCGGTCCGTACTCGCTCGTTACCCAGCAGCCGCTGGGCGGCAAGGCGCAGTTCGGCGGCCAGCGCTTCGGCGAAATGGAGGTCTGGGCGCTCGAAGCCTACGGCGCCGCCTACACGCTGCAGGAAATGCTGACC
>MDSV01189429.1_pt1 | contig 59483 bp, 59 predicted proteins | sample 810851 | NCBI WGS metagenome assembly MDSV01 (sample SAMN05326640, study PRJNA326480) | marine metagenome | isolation source: seawater | place: Atlantic Ocean: North East | collected 2012
GCAGTAAAATATGCAAAAAAGTTTGTTGATGATGTAGAATTTTATGCTGAGGATGCTGGAAGAACAGATAATGAATTTCTAGCCAGAGTTTGTGAAAAAATGATTGAAGCTGGAGCTACGGTTCTTAATATTCCTGATACTACAGGCTATTGTCTTCCAAATGAATACGGTGAAAAAATTAAATTTCTTAAAGAAAATGTGAAAAATATTGATAAAGCTACACTCTCATGTCATTGCCACAACGATTTAGGTCTTGCTACGGCTAATTCTATTTTTGGTGCATTAAATGGTGCTAGACAAATTGAATGTACTATAAACGGTATTGGTGAAAGAGCTGGTAACACATCACTTGAAGAAGTAGTTATGATAATGAGACAGCATGATCAACTAAATCTAGATACAAATATTAACTCTAAACTATTATATGATACAAGTAAATTAGTTTCAGAAAGTATGGCAATGCCAGTTCAGCCTAATAAAGCAATTGTAGGAGCTAATGCTTTTGCTCATAGTTCTGGAATTCACCAAGATGGAGTAATTAAAAAAAGAGAAACCTATGAGATTATTGACCCTTTAGATGTAGGGGTAAATGAGTCTGCAATAGTTTTAACTGCAAGAAGTGGAAGAGCAGCGCTAGCTTACAGAGCTAAAAATATAGGTTTTGAATTGACTAAAAATGAATTAGATATTGTCTATTCTGAATTTTTAAAATTTGCAGATCAAAAAAAAGAAGTGAAAGATAATGATATACCCATCATTATTAAAAATTCTAATTTAAAATCCATCATTAGTTTATAAATCATGAACAAAACATTATTTGATAAGGTTTGGGATTCCCACGTGGTTCATAATATTAATAATGGACCAGATGTCTTATTTATTGATCGTCATATGGTTCATGAGGTAACTAGTCCAGTAGCTTTTTTAGGACTAAAAAATAGAAAAGCTAAAGTTTTATTTCCTGAAAAAACATTTGCAACTGCTGATCATAACACACCAACAAAAAATCAACATCTCCCAATTAAAGATCCATTATCTGCCAATCAATTAAAAGCACTGGAAGAAAATTCTAAATTACATGGAATTTCATACTGGGGTTTAGGACATAAAAAAAATGGAATTGTTCATGTTATTGGTCCCGAATACGGTATTACACAACCAGGAGCAACAATTGTTTGTGGTGATTCTCATACCTCAACACATGGTGCATTTGGTGCAATTGCTTTTGGGATTGGAACATCTGAAGTCGAAATGGTTCTCTCTACCCAATGTATAATGCAACCTAAACCAAAAAAAATGAGAATAAATATCGATGGTAAATTAAATAAAGGGGTAACTCCAAAAGATGTTGCTCTTTTTATCATCTCAAAACTGAGTACATCAGGTGCAACAGGTTATTTTGTTGAATATTCTGGAAATGTTTTTACAGAAATGAGCATGGAAGGAAGAATGACAGTTTGTAATTTAAGTATTGAAATGGGTGCAAGAGGAGGAATGATAGCTCCAGATAAAAAAACATTTGATTATTTAAAAAACAGAGAGTTTAGTCCAAAGGGTGAAAATTGGAAAAAAACAATGAAATATTGGCTAACACTTAAAAGTGATAAAAATGCAATTTTTGATAAAGAAATTAATTTTGATGGAAACAAGATTGAACCAATGATAACTTATGGTACTAACCCTGGAATGGGGATGAGTATAACTAATGGAATACCTAAAACAATAAATCAAAATAGTGGAACTAAAACATATCATAAAGCTCTAGAATATATGAATTTTAATGAGGGTGAAAGTATGTTAGGTAAAAAAATTGATTTTGTATTTTTAGGAAGCTGTACAAATGGTAGAATTGAAGATTTTAGGGCATTTACTGAAATTATTAAAGGCAAAAAGAAAGCACCCAATGTAACTGCTTGGTTAGTGCCTGGATCTCATAAAGTAGAACAGGCTATAAAAGATGAAGGTCTATTAGCTACTCTCGAAGATGCGGGATTTGAATTAAGAGAACCTGGATGCTCCGCATGTCTTGCAATGAATGATGATAAAATACCAGCTGGAAAATATGCTGTAAGCACATCAAATAGAAATTTTGAAGGTAGACAAGGTCCTGGGTCCAGAACACTATTAGCTAGTCCTCTTGTAGCTGCTGCGGCCGCTATTACTGGTACCGTAACTGATCCTAGAACATTATACTAATCTTATGGCTTACGATAGATTTAATTTACTAAATAGTTCTGCTGTTCCTTTACCGATTGAAAACATTGACACTGATCAAATTATTCCAGCTAGATTTCTAAAGGCAACTGAAAGAATTGGTTTTGGAAACAATTTATTTAGAGATTGGAGATTTGACTCAAAAAATAAACCTAAAAAAAATTTTGTATTAAATAACAACACATATAGTGGTAAAATATTGGTTGGAGGAAAAAATTTTGGATCAGGTTCATCCAGAGAACATGCTGCTTGGGCTATTTATGACTACGGATTTAGATGTGTTGTTTCAAGTTTTTTTGCTGATATCTTCAGAAACAACTGTTTAAACATTGGTGTTCTCCCTGTTCAAGTTTCTCCTAAGTTTTTAGAAATTATTTTCAATGAAATTTATAAAAAACCTAAAACCAAAATAAAAGTAGATCTTAGAAAACAAGTTATAGGCATAATAGATAGACAGGTCTTTGAGTCCTTTGAAATAAATGAATATAAAAAAGAGAATATGTTAAATGGTTATGACGATATTGATTATTTAATGAACATAAAAAGCTCAATAGAAAAATTTGCTAAGAACAGACCTTTATAAAGTATGAAAAAAAGGACAGTTGAAATAATGGATACAACCCTTAGAGATGGTGAACAAACATCTGGAATGTCCTTTTCAGCATCTGAAAAATTAACAATTTCTAAATTATTAATTGAAGAATTAAAAATTGATAGAGTTGAAGTTGCTTCTGCTAGAGTATCAAAAGGGGAATTTAATGCAGTTGAAAATATTACTAATTGGGCCAAATCAAATGGTTATTTGAATAAAATTGAAATCTTAACATTCTTAGACAAAGGAATTTCTATTGATTGGTTATTAAAAACTGGAGCAAAAGTCCAAAACCTTCTTACAAAAGGATCATTAAATCATTTAAAATATCAAATCAGGAAAACTCCTGAAAAACATTTTAATGAAATACATGATTCCATTTTATCTGCTAAAAAAGAAGGTATAAGTACAAATGTATATTTAGAAGATTGGAGTAATGGAATGAAAAATTCAAAGGAATATGTTTTTGAATTTCTTGATTTTTTGACAAAACAACCTATTAATAGAATTCTATTGCCTGACACTTTAGGCGTTTTAACTCCTTCAGAAACATTTTTATTTGTCTCAGAAATTATTAAGAAATATCCACAAACTCATTTTGACTTCCATGCTCATAATGATTATGACCTTAGCGTTTCTAATGTAATTGAAAGTTTAAAAGCGGGTTGTCATGGTTTACATCTAACTATAAATGGCATGGGTGAAAGGGCTGGAAATGCCCCAATGGCAAGTGTAGCAGCCGTAATAAAAGATTTTCTTCCAGATATTGAAATTAATTTAAATGAAAAGTCTTTATTCAAAGTAAGCAAACTAGTATCCACTTTTACCGGATTTAGAATTCCTGCAAATAAGCCAATCGTTGGAGAAAATGTATTTACTCAGACTGCTGGAATTCATGCAGATGGAGATAATAAGAAGAATTTGTATTGCAATGACTTGCTTCCCGAAAGATTTGGTAGAAAAAGAAAATATGCACTTGGAAAAACATCTGGTAAAGCTAATATTAAAAAAAATTTGCAAGAATTAGGATTAACCTTAAATAATGATAATTTAAAAAAAGTAACAGAAAGAATTATTCAACTAGGTGACAAAAAAGAAAGGGTTACTGCAGAAGATCTTCCTTACATTATTTCTGATGTTTTAAAAAGTTCAGAATTTAATCATAAAATAATTATTAAATCTTATGTTTTAAAACACCAAAAAGGATTAGATCCTTCTGCAGATTTGGAAATTGAAATTGATGGAAAATTATTTAAAGAATCAAGTACTGGAGATGGTCAATTTGATGCATTTATAAATGCTATTAAAAAAATATACAGAAACAATAAAATAAATTTACCATCCTTAATTGACTATTCCGTTACAATACCACCTGGAAGCAATTCTGATGCTCTTTGTGAAACATTTATAACATGGAAAAATAAAAACAAAGAATTTGTAACAAAGGGCCTAGATTCTGATCAAACAGTTTCAGCAATAAAGGCTACAGAAAAAATGCTAAATATTATATAAACATGAAATTAAATATAGCTTTACTTCCTGGAGATGGTATTGGACCTGAAGTTATTGACCAAGCTGTCAAAGTATCCAATGCTATTGCAAAAAAATTTAATCATAAAATTAATTGGACTAAAGCATTAACTGGAGCTGATGCTATTGATAAAGTTGGTGATCCATATCCAGAAAAAACTCATCAAATATGTATTAATTCTGATGCCATACTATTTGGAGCAATAGGTGATCCAAAATATGACAATGACCCAAGTGCAAAAGTCAGACCAGAACAAGGATTACTAAAAATGAGGAAAAAATTAGGTCTTTTTGCAAATGTAAGGCCTACTTTCACATTTCCATCTCTTTTAGATAATTCACCATTAAAAAAAGAAAGAATTGAAGGTACAAATTTGATTTTTATAAGAGAATTAACTGGAGGGATATATTTTGGGAAAAGTGGTAGAAAAGATAAGGGAAATATTGCATTTGACACCTGTACTTATTCACGGAAAGAAATAATAAGAATAGCAAAAAAAGGCTTTGAATTAGCTATGAAAAGATCAAAAAAATTATGTTGTGTAGATAAAGCAAATGTATTAGAATCTTCAAGACTTTGGAGAGAAACAGTACAATCAATGGAAAAAGATTATCCTGAAATAAATGTATCTTATGAGTTTGTAGATGCTGTAGCTATGAGATTGATACAATGGCCCAGCTCATATGATGTATTAATCACAGAAAACCTATTTGGTGATATATTAACTGATGAAGCATCTGTTATTTCTGGTTCAATGGGACTTATGCCTTCTGCCTCACTTGGCTCAAAGACTTCATTATTTGAACCTATTCATGGATCTTATCCACAAGCTGCAGGAAAAAATATTGCTAATCCTTTAGCAACAATACTTTCAGCTGCAATGATGTTTGAAGATGCATTTTCTTTAAAAAAAGAAGCTAAACTAATTAGAGAGATTGTTAACAAATCGCTTGAAGAAATGATCGTTACAGAGGATTTATCAAATGGAGAAAAATCATATTCTACTAGTGAAGTTGGTGACTGGCTAGTAAATAAGATATAAAAATTATTTTTTATCCATTTTCTTTTTAAGATCTACTAAGACATCCAAATCACCCAAAGTGGACTTGTCGGAATCTTTTTTATTAACTTTCTTTAAAGACTTCTTTACTGTTTTAGATTCATCTTCTTTAAAAAGAACGGTATGAGACATTACTACTCTTTTAAAATCTTTATTGTACTCAATAACTTTAAAATCAGCAGAATCACCCTTTTTTAATTTATTTCCATCTTCCATTAATAAATGTCTAGTTGGAACGAAAGCTATTACATCATCATTAAATACAATAGTTGATCCTTTATCATTTGAATTTGATATAGTTCCATTATGAATAGTACCCTCTGCAAAAGTTTTATCATAGGCATCCCATGGATTATCCATAGTTTGTTTATGACCCAAACTTAATTTTCTATCATCTGAATCAAGTTCTAAAACAATAACTTCAATTGAGTCACCAGTTGAAAAAAGTTCAGAGGGATGTTTAACTTTAACAGTCCAAGATAGGTCTGAAATATAAACTAAACCATCTATACCTTCCTCTAATTCAACAAAGATTCCAAAATTTGTAAAATTTCTGACTATTCCAGTATGTTTAGAGCCTTTTGGATATTTAGCTGTTATATCTGTCCATGGATCCTTACTTAATTGTTTAATTCCTAATGACATTTTTCTTTCGTCTCTATCTAAAGTTATAACTATTGCTTCAACCTCATCTCCTACTTTTACAAAATCTTGAGCAGATCTAAGATGGGTTGACCATGACATTTCAGAAACATGTACTAATCCCTCAACTCCATCAACAATTTCAATAAAAGCTCCATAATCAGCTAATACAGAAACTTTACCTTTAACCTTATCACCTTCCTTTAATTCTGAATTTAATGCTTCCCATGGATGAGGACTTAATTGCTTAACACCTAATTGAATTCTGGATTTATCATCGTCAAAGTCAAGAATAACTACATTTAATTTTTGATCTAACTCCAAAATTTCACTAGGATGGTTTATTCTATTCCAAGAAAGATCAGTAATATGAATTAATCCATCTACACCACCTAAATCAATAAATACACCATATGTTGTTATATTTTTTACAATACCTTCTAATACTTGACCTTTTTCAAGTTGGCTAATAATTTCTTTTTTCTGTTCTTCTATATCAGCTTCTATAAGTGCTTTGTGAGAAACTACTACATTTTTAAACTCATGATTAATTTTAACAACCTTAAATTCCATATTCTTATTAACATACTGGTCATAATCTCTAATTGGTTTAACATCAATTTGAGATCCCGGCAGGAAGGCTTCAAGACCAAAAATATCAACAATCATTCCTCCTTTAGTTCTACACTTTACAAAACCTGTTACAACAGTTGATTTATCATGTGCTTCATTCACTCTGTCCCAAGCTTTAATCGTTCTAGCTTTTCTGTGAGATAATATTAACTGACCTGTTTTATCTTCTTGAATATCAACTAAAACTTCAACTTTATCTCCAACTTTTAAATCAGGATTATATCTAAATTCATTGAGTGATATGACACCCTCTGATTTAGCATTAATATCAATAATAGCTTCTCTATCTGTTAAATTAATAATGACTCCTTCAATAACACTATCATTATAGGTGTCAACAAAGTTTTTTTCAATTAATTTTTCTAGCTCAACTAAACTTTTTTCATCAACTTTTTCTATGCCTTCCTCAAAATTTTCCCAATCAAAATCATTTAAAAATTTATCAGAATAGAATGGTTTTTCTAAATTTGAAACTTCTTGAGAATCTTTTTTACTTACTTTATTCTCTTTTAATTTAGTTTTTTTAACATCTTTAGTTTTTTCAACAATCTGGTTCTTATTCTCTAAAGCTTTAACATTAGATTCTGATAGTTTCTTTGGTTTTGAAACTTTTTTAACTACTTTCTTTACTGTTAACGTATCCTTGATTTCTTTCTTTGTCTTGGATTTCTTTTTGATAGCTTTTTTGGAATTACTATCTTTTTTTGGTGAGGGCATAAAAATTACTTTGTATTCTAATTTATTTATAGAATTAAAGGAACAAATTAGAAGATGTTAATCAAAATCAAACTTTTAGTATTCTATATTAACCAACTAAAAGGATCGCGAAAATAAGGCATTTTATTCTTTAAACAAACTTTTTATTAAGTATTTAAATTTGAGAAGTTTAAATATTTTAAAATTTTATTTTCAACTTGATCTAAATTAAGATTTTCAGTATCAATTAAAATAGCATCTGAGGCTTTTTTTAGGGGGGAATTAGATCTATTTATGTCAATTTCGTCTCTAGAACAAATATTTTCAAATACTTCATTAAATGTAATTTCTTTATTTTCTTTAATCAATTCATCATATCTTCTCTTAGCTCTCAATTTACTTGATGCATCTAAATAAAATTTGTATTCTGCATTTGGAAAAACAACAGTCCCAATATCTCTACCATCCATTACTATTCCTTTTTTATTTCCTAATGAATGTTGAATCTTTACCATGTAAGATCTTACATCTTCTAATTTTGCTAATTCACTTACAAAATCTGAAACCAATAAAGATCTTATCTTGTCTTCAATAAAATTTCCATTTAAATTGACTTCTAAATTTTTACTAATAGGATTTTTAATGAAATTAATTTTTATTGAAGGTAAAGCATTAATAAGAAGATCTTTCTTAAAAAAAGATTTAGAAATTATATTTTTTTGAATAGAATAGTATGTCAAAGCTCTATACATAGCTCCAGAATCAATATAAACATATCCTATCTTTTTTGCTATTCTTTTTGCTATTGTACTTTTCCCAGTTGATGAAGTTCCGTCAATTGTTATTATAAACTGGTTTACCATTTATAATTTTTTACTTTTTGATTTGTTATTGCAATATCAATAACTTCATTCATGTTAGATACGTAATGAAATTTAAGACCTTTCAAATAAGATTTATTAATATCTAAGATATTTTTTTTATTATCTATACTTAAAACAATTTCTTTGATTTTAGCTCTTTTAGCAGCTAATATTTTTTCCTTAATTCCTCCTACTGGTAAAACTTTCCCTCTTAAGGTAATTTCACCTGTCATGGCCAATTTGTTCTTAACTTTTTTCTGCATTAACAAAGACACAAGAGAAGTTAACATAGAAATTCCAGCACTTGGACCATCCTTAGGGGTTGCTCCCTCAGGAACATGGATATGTAAATTATATTTTGATAATTTATCAATATCAATTTTTAATTCACTTGAATTTGATTTAATATATTCTAAGGCAATTGTAGCAGACTCTTTCATTACTTTTCCAAGATTTCCAGTAATAGACAAATTACCTTTTCCACTAGATAATGTAGACTCAATGAACAAAATATCTCCTCCAAATTGAGTCCATGCTAGTCCTATTACGACTCCAGCAACATCATTATTTTCATATTTATCTTTAGAGATTGAAATTCCTAAAATTTCTTCCAATTCATCAACTGAAATATTCTTTGAAAATTTCTCGTCCATTGCTATAGACTTTGCTACATATCTAATAACTTTTGCAATTTGTTTTTCAAGTCCCCTAACACCAGACTCTCTAGTATATCCTTCAATAATTTTTTCTAACGATACCTTATTTAATTTTATAATATTTTTTTCTAAACCGTGTTCAAATATTTGCTTTGGCAACAAGTGTTTCTTTGCTATTTGAAATTTCTCTTCAATTGTATATCCAGAAACATTAACTATTTCCATTCTATCTATAAGTGCTGGTTGAACATTTGAAATATTATTAGATGTGGCAATAAACATGACTTTAGATAAGTCAAAACCTGTTTCAATAAAATTATCATAAAATGAGGTGTTTTGTTCAGGATCTAAAACTTCTAACATTGCAGAGGATGGATCCCCTTGGTTACCAACAGAAAGTTTATCAATTTCATCTAGAACAAAAACTGGATTAGAGGTTTTAGCTTTTTTCAAACTTTGAATAATTCTACCAGGCATAGCCCCAATATAAGTTTTCCTATGTCCTCTAATCTCAGACTCATCTCTTAAACCACCCAATGAAATTCTAACATATTCTCTTCCTAAAGCTTCAGCAATAGATTTACCTAATGAAGTTTTTCCAACGCCCGGAGGTCCATTAAAACATAAAATAGGAGACTTCATATTATTTCTAAGTTTTAAAACAGCAATATGTTCAATTATTCTTTTTTTAATATCTTCTAATCCATAATGATCTCTATTTAAAATTCTCTGAGCACGCTTTAAATCAAATTTATCTACAGAAAATTCATTCCAAGGAAGATCTAAATATAAATCCAAATAATTTCTTTGAATTGAATATTCAGCAACCTGAGGATTCATCCTTTGAAGTTTTCCTAATTCTTTTAAAAAATGGTCTTTAATTTCTTTTTCCCATTTCTTTTTCTTTGACCTATTTCTCATTTCATTAATTTCTTCATCATATGAAACACCACCTAATTCTTCTTGGATAGCTTTTAATTGTTGGTGTAAGAAATATTCCCTTTGTTGTTGATCCAAATCAGACCTAACTTTTGATTGAATATCGTTTTTTAATGAAAGTCTCTGAAGTTCAACATTCATTTGTTTCAAACACATGAGAGCTCTTTCATGAAGATCACTGGTTTTTAAAATATCATATTTTTCTTGGACACTTAGGTTCATATTGGAACAGACAAAATTTACTAAAAAAGAATCGCTCTGAATATTTTTAATTGCAAATGATGCTTCACTTGGAATATTAGGGTTTTCCTCTATAATTTGTAGAGCAATATCCTTAATTGATTCAATAGTTGCATTAAATTCTTTATTATCAACAGAGGGTTTGATCTCTTTTATTTCTTGTATCTCAGCTGTTATATAAGGAGTTTCTGATACAACTTTTTCAATTGAGAAGCGTTTTTTACCTTGGATAATAACAGTGACATTACCATCAGGCATTTGTAACACTCTTAAAATTTTAGCAACGGTTCCAGTTGATTGAATGTCATTTAAATTTGGATTTTGAATTTTAGAATCCTTTTGGGATACTACTCCAATTAATTTTGTATTTACATTTGAATCTTTAATTAATTTAATAGACTTATCTCTTGAGGCAGTTATAGGAATTACTACACCAGGAAACATAACTGTATTTTTTAAAGGTAGGATTGGCAGAGTATGAGGAAGAGATTCTTTTGAAATTGCTTCCTCATCATCCGATGTCATTAAAGGGATTAAATCAGAATCTTGATCAATATTTTGCAGTGACATCATGTCAAGATTTAATATTTTAGATTTGGACATTATTATTTTTTAAGTCAATGTGTCATACAATTCATTATGACATCTAATTATATTATCTATATAATTTGTATATTATAAATAAGACAAGATCCATGCCATAATATTAAACATTCTTAATTTTAATTTTATTTAAAAGAAAAGCTCCAACAAGAAATATAAATAAGAAAACTAAAATCGAACTTCTCATGCTTCCTGTAATTTGATCAACAAATGCAAACAAAGTCATTCCAATAACAATACTTACTTTTTGCGTTACGTCATAGAAACTAAAATAAGACGTTGTATTGTAGGTTTCTGGAATCATTTTAGAAAAAGTAGAACGTGACAATGCTTGTATTCCTCCCATTACAAGACCAACTAATCCAGCTGCAATATAAAACTCTAATGGTTTAGTAATAAAATATGCTCCTACACACAAAATTGCCCAAAATAAATTTAAGATTAACAATGTATAAATGTTACCTAACTTTTCAGAAAGCTTTGCTGTAAACATTGCTCCAAAAATAGCAATCAATTGAATCAAAAGTATACTGACAATTAAACCTATAGTTTTTTCGCCTTCAGGCCAAATAATTTCTTGTTCACCAAAATATGTTGCAATAAGTAAAACAGTCTGAAGTGCAGAGCTGTATATGAAAAATGCAATTAAAAATTTCTTAATAATTATAATTTCTTTGAGTTCATTCCAAACTTCTTTAAGTTCTTTAAAACCATTAAAAATTACATCATTAATAATTTTTCTTTTTTCTATAAAATTTGGAAGATGATAAAAAGTATATTGGCTACAAACAATCCACCAAATTCCAACTGAAACAAAAGAATATTTCATTGCTGTAAGCTCAGCACCATCACCATAAATACCAAATGAATTTGGATATAAAACCATACACAAATTAAAGATTAAAAGAATAACACTACCTATATAACCCATTGCATATCCTTTAGCACTAATGTAATCTTGTTGTTCTTTATAAGCAATGTCAGGTAAATATGAGTTATAAAAAACTAAACTAGCCCAAAAGGAAATTAGAGCTAAAAAATAAAAAAGTAAACCAATATGAATATTTTCTAAATCAAACCAATATAATCCTATACAAGAAAAAGAACCTAAATAACAAAAAAACTTAAGGAAAGTTTTTTTATTCCCCATATAATCTGCAATTCCAGAGAGTAAAGGAGTAATTATGGAAAGAAATAAAAATGCAAATGCTGTTAAAAAACTAATTAATGCAGTATTTTTAAAATTAAATCCAAATACTTCAATATACAAGCTATCTATAAACAAAGCTCCATAATAAATTGGAAAAACAGAAGAAGAAATAACAAGAGGATAAACAGAATTAGCCCAGTCATAAAAAGCCCATGCATTTAGAACCTTAGAATCTCCCTTTTTAGATAAAATTTTTGGCATTGTAATTTCTAATAAATATATGAAATATAGTTAACACAAATTATCCTAATTTTTTTAAAATTATTAATTAGTTTTGTTCAACTTTTAAAAATAAAAATGAAAAAGTTTTGTTTAATTATTTTATTAGTCTACTTTTTAAAAAGCTGTACTGATTTTAAACAAAAAAAATCTATGGATCAAACTATAAATAATTCCGAATTAAAAGATTTAATTACAGAAAATGATAAAAATATAAAAGGTGTTTATTATTGTAAAAAATGTAATTCTCCTCTATATAAGTCAGAAAATAAGTATAAATCAGATTATGATGATGAAAGTTTTGATAAGTCTATTGACAACAAGGTTAAGTACAAAAAAAATTTTATAAACAAAACAAAGTTAGAATGTAAAAAATGTGGAGCACAGTTGGGTAATGTATGGGATGATGGACCTAAATCAACTGGAAATCGGCACTGTGTCACTAAAAATGCATTGATTTTTAAAACTCTAAAAATAAATTAATGAAAAATATTTATATTATTATTGTAATAAGTATCATTATGACAAATTATAATTTCTCTCAGGAAAAAAAACAAATTCAAAAGTCAGATTTAGAATGGAAAAATGATCTAGACAATCTTAGTTATAAAGTTTTAAGAAAATCTTATACTGAAAGACCATTTACAGGTGAGTATAATTTGCATTTCAAAAATGGAAATTACAACTGTAAGGGTTGCGATCAAACTCTATTTTCAAGTACAAATAAATATGAAAGTAATTGTGGATGGCCAAGCTTTGATAAGGCAATACCTTCAACAATTGTTTATGTTGAAGACCTTTCATATAATATGAAAAGAATTGAAGTCAAATGTTCTAAATGTGACGGTCATCTTGGTCATGTATTTAATGATGGTCCTAAAGAAACAACTGGAAAAAGATATTGTATTAATTCAGCTGCGTTATCATTTAAAAAACAATAATAAATATGGAAAAATTTGATTTGATAGTTTTAGGTAGTGGACCAGGTGGTTATGTTACTGCTATTAGAGCTTCTCAACTTGGTTTAAAGACTGCTATAATTGAAAAAGAAAGCTTGGGAGGGGTTTGTTTAAATTGGGGATGTATTCCTACTAAAGCTTTATTAAAATCTGCACAAGTTTTTGATTATTTAAAAAATGCCAAAGATTATGGAATAAGTGTTAATGAAATTAATAAAGATTTTAATGCGGTTGTTAAAAGAAGTAGAAAAGTTGCCGATTCAATGAGTAAAGGTGTGACATTTTTATTAAAAAAAAATAAAATTAAAGTTTTTAATGGCTTTGGTAAATTAACCAATGATCATACTGTTACAATCATTGATAAATCTAAAAAAGAAACAATTATTTTTTCTGAAAGAATAATAATTTCTACTGGTGCAAGGTCAAAAGAAATACCTAGCCTAAAACAAGATGGCACGAACATTATTGGATATAGGGAAGCTATGTCATTAAATAGGCAACCTAAGGATATTATTATAGTTGGATCTGGTGCAATTGGAATTGAATTTGCCTTTTTTTATAATTCAATGGGTTCCAACGTTACTATAATTGAATATTTAGATAGAATAGTTCCCGTTGAAGATAAAGAAATTTCAAAAGAGCTAGAGAAAATTTTGAAGAAAAAAGGAATTAATATTTTTACCTCTTCAGAGTTAAAAGAAACAAAAATAACTAACAATGGTGTAGAAGTATATTTTGAATCATCTAAAGGAGAAAAAACCAAAATTAATTCTGAAATTGTTTTAAGTGCAGTTGGAATCAAATCCAATATTGAAAATATTGGATTAGAGGATATTGGTATTGAATTAAACAATGATAAAATATTAGTTGATGAATATTACAGAACTAATATGAAAGGATATTATGCAATTGGTGATGTTGTTAAAGGACAAGCTTTAGCTCACGTAGCTTCTGCAGAAGGAATTCTTTGTGTTGAAAAAATTGCTAACATGGACGTTTCTCCAATAGACTATAATAATGTTCCAGGATGTACTTATTGTTCGCCAGAAATTGCATCAGTTGGTCTAACCGAAGATCAAGCTATAAAAAAGGGTTATGATATTAAGGTAGGTAAATTTCCTTTTAGTGCATCTGGCAAAGCTCAAGCATCAGGAAAAAGTGAAGGTTTTGTAAAAGTTATTTTTGATTCTAAATATGGAGAATGGCTGGGATGTCATATGATTGGTGAAGGGGTTACGGATATGATTGCTGAAGTAGTTTTAGGCAGAAAGTTAGAGACAACTGGACATGAAGTACTCAAAGCTATACATCCACATCCTACTATGAGTGAAGCTATAATGGAAGCTGTTGCAGATGCATATGATGAAGTTATTCACTTATAGTTTCTGTAAAGCTTGAGATAGCTAAATCATAACTCATTAATCCAAAACCCATAACTATTCCCTTTACATGAGCACTTAAAAATGATTTATGTCGAAATTCTTCTCTTGAATATGTATTTGAAATGTGAACTTCTATAACTGGAATTGGTATTGACCTTATTGCATCACCTAATCCAACAGATGTATGAGTATAAGCAGCTGCATTTATAATTATTCCATCAAAATCAAATCCAACATCATGAATTTTATCAATTAATTCCCCCTCAATATTAGATTGAAAATAATTTAGATCAACATTTTTAAATTTTGATTTTAATTTTTTTAAGTAAACTTCAAAATTCTGGCCTCCGTATATATCTTTTTCTCTTGTTCCTAACAAATTTAAATTGGGACCATTAATAATTTGTAATTTCATTAAAATATTTTAAAATATGAATATAACATTTAATTAATCAATTTTATATATGAATTGGGACATAGCAATTAATAATTTTAAAAATTATTTAAAAATTGAAAGAAATTTATCAATAAATACAGTAGAAAGTTACCTGTTTGATATAAAAAAATTTATTCTTTTTTTAAAAAATAATAAGATTAAAAAAGATCCTAATGAGATATCATCAAAAATTACAAAAGAATTTGTATATAATATTTCAAAAAAGGTTAAACCACCTACTCAAGCAAGAATAATTTCAGGAATTAGACGTTTCTTTGATTATTTATTATTAGAAAATTTGATTCAGAATAACCCAATGGATAATATAGAATCACCTAAATTAGGATATAACCTCCCAAGTACTCTAACAATTGAAGAAATTGATAAAATTATAGCCTGTGTTGAATTTACATCTAAAACTGGGTTAAGAAATATTGCAATTGTAGAACTATTATATAGTTGTGGACTTAGAGTTTCTGAATTAATTAATTTAAAAATTTCTGATTTGTATTTTAAGGAATCTTTAATAAAAGTAACAGGAAAAGGAAATAAAGAGAGATTTGTACCAATTAGTAAGCAATCTCAAATATATATAAATAATTATATGCTAGATTCAAGGTCAAATCAAAAAATTAAAAAAGGTTTTGAAGATACTCTTTTTTTAAATGAAAGAGGAACTATTTTATCAAGGGTTATGATTTTTTTAATTTTAAAAAAACTAAAGAAAGCATCAAATATTAAGAAAAAAATAGGTCCACATACATTAAGACACTCTTTTGCAACTCATTTAATAGAAAATGGAGCTGATCTGATAACAATTCAAAAAATGATGGGACATGAAAGTATAACAACAACTGAAAGATATTTACATGTAAATAAGAAGCATCTAATTGATTCTGTGATGAAATTTCATCCTAGGACAAAACAATAATATTATTGATTAATAATTAATCTAAATCCTTCACCATGAATATTTTCTATTTCAACACTAGGATCACTACTTAAATATTTTCTAATTTTAGCAATATAAACATCCATACTCCTGGATGTAAAATAATTATCGTCATTCCATATTTTAACAAGAGCCAATTCTCTTGGCATTAAATCATTTTGGTAATTTAAAAGCATTCTTAACAATTGATTTTCTTTTGGGGATAATTTTGTGGTAATTTCTTCTTCAAATTGTAAAGTTCTTAGTTTTGAATTAAATTTAAATTTAGCAAAATTAAATTCATGTTTAATAATTTCTTTACTATTTATTAACTGTTTTCTTTTAAAAATAGATTTAATTTTAAGCAATAAAATATCGGAATCAAAAGGCTTAGTTAAATAATCATCTGCTCCAATTTTATATCCTCTTAAAACATCTTCTTTTAAAGTTTTAGCAGTTAAAAAAAATAATGGAACATCCTTGTCAATTTCTCTAATTTCTTTTGCTAAAGTAAAGCCATCTTTAAAAGGAAGCATAACATCTAAAATACATAAACCAAATTTAGACTTTTTAAATTTTTCTAATCCCTCAATACCATTTTTTGCCAAAACTACATTGTAGGAATGAAGAGTTAAAAAATCATTTAATAATGTTCCAAAATTAATATCATCTTCAACTAATAAAATATTTTTATTACTATTTTTCATCATCTGTTTATTAAATTATTTGTTGGAAGATTTATAGAAAAAGTGCTGCCAACTCCTGCTTCACTATCTACATAAATTGTGCCATCATGTAAATCTAATATCTTTTTTACATATGATAATCCTAAACCATGCCCTTTCACGTTATGAATATTTCCTTTAGTTTCTCTATAAAATTTTTGAAATATCTTATCCTTTACTTCTGAATTCATTCCAATTCCATTATCCTGAATTTTTACTAATAATGAATTTTCTAAATCAGACGTATCAATAATAATTTTAGGGTCTTCTTTCGAATATTTAATAGCATTTTCTAATATATTAACAAAAACATTAATGAAACTTTCATTAGAAATAAAAATTTTTGAATTTAATGCAGAAAAATTTAATGAAACATCAATGTCTCTATCTTTTAACAACAAATTTAAATGAGAAATAGCTTTTTCTATAACATCATGAATATCACATATAGATTTTTTTAAAATATTTTCTCTTCTTTCAAGCTGAGACATTCTTAACACATTTTCAACTTGAAAATTCATTCTTTCATTTTCATCTTTTATCATTTTTAAATATTTATTTCTTTTATTTAAATCATTTTTTATTTTATCATTATTTATTGCATCTAATGCTAGCTTAATTGTTGTAATTGGAGTTTTAAATTCATGTGTCATATTATTTATGAAATCTGATTTAATTTCTGATACTTTTTTTTGTTTTAGTATTTGATAAATTGTAGATGAGAAAGTAATAATTATTGTTAAAGTAAATAATAGTGATAAAAGAATTAAATTAATTAAAGAGGATCTTAAATATAATTTTCTTTCAGGAAAAGCAATTACTAATTCAAAATCACTATCCCCTTTCTCATTAACAAATAATGGAGATTTGTATCTTTTTAATCCTTCTAAATTTGTATAATTATCTGATCCTACTTTAGTTACAAAACTTCCATTAAAAACTCTATATTGAAAAGGAATATCTATATCTCTATCTCTCAATTCTCTTTGTAATAAAAGTTCAAGTTCAATATTAGTTAATCTTCTGTGAATAGGTTTTAATGCTGCAAGTTCCATAAATACTGAAGCATATTTAGCTTTGTCCATCAAAGAAAGTCTTTCAACTCTTTGCAATCTTTCAATACTACTCATATTTTTCATTTCTCTATCAAATGCCTCATCTATTATAGTTGTTGTTTTTAAACCTTTATATTCAAGAATTGAAGAAGAATCATCAACATTAGGTTCAAATAATTTAGCAGAAATATTATAGTCTTCTTCTAAAATTCCATGAGAATATATGTAAGTTTGATTAGTGTTTTCGTTCCTATCAACATATTTAAAAACTGCAGTTAGTTGAGATTCTTTTGGTGAACCAATGCTATCCACTAATTTTTGATATACAGCCAAGTAATCTCTTAATTCTCTACTTTGAATCTGTTCAGAAACAGATTTTAGAGCTTGATTAATATTTAAAGAAAATTGTTCTTCCTTATTGTCTAATGTAGTTTTAATCCAAAAAGCTTGAACCAAAATAATACCAATGAGTGCGATACTCATTATAAAAATAAGTGTAAAATAAATCTTCTTATTCATTTTTTTTATAATAAAATATTAATATCATTTAAATTTTTCATCTAGATATTCAATCATTTTTATCACTTTTTCTTTAGTATTTGTCAAAGAATTATTTTTTATTATATAATCACATAAAGAAATTTTTTTATCATCACTCCATTGATTACGAATTCTTTTGATTATATCTTTTTTTGATAATTTATCTCTGTTTTTAATTCTTTTAATTCTTTTATCAATATCAGAAACAACCAAAATATTGAAATCATTATTTTTATAAGATCCAGTTTCAAATATGAGAGCCGATTCAAAAATAACGTATTTTGAAAAAATACCTCTTTTCCAATCATTATAATCTTTATACACATATGGATGAACTAAAGAATTTATCTTAATCATTTTTAATTTATCATTAAAAACAATATTTGCGAGATATTTTCTATTTAGTTTATTGTTTTTATAAGATTCATTTCCAAATTTTTTAATAATATTATTTTTTAATTCAATAGAAGAGTTCATCAGGAATTTAGCTTTTGAATCGGAATCATATACCGGGATACCTTTGCTTATAAATATTTTTGAAATTGTAGATTTTCCAGAGCCAATCCCACCTGTAAGGCCTATATTTTTCATTTTAATCTATTAAAAATTATTTCTTTTAAAGCCAATTTAATATAAATAATTTAAAATAGTTTTACTGTATAAATAATGAATATACAAATTAGTCAGAGGATGAAATTATATCAATTATATCTTGACTTACTCCAACATTAGAAAATCCACCATCATTATATAAATTTTGAAGTGTTACCCTTTTAGTTAAATCTGAAAATAAAGTAACAGTATAATTTGCACAATCTAAAGCTGTAGCGTTTCCTAATGGAGACATCTTTTCTGCATAAGAAATAAAACCTTCAAATCCCTTAACTCCTTTTCCTGCAGTTGTAGGAGTTGGTGACTGAGAAATTGTATTTACTCTAACATTCTTTTCTTTTCCAAAAAAATATCCAAAGCTTCTAGCTATTGATTCCAAATAAGCTTTATTATCAGCCATATCATTATAATTTGGAAAAACTCTCTGTGCAGCCATATATGAAAGAGCAACAATGCTAGACCATTCATTCATTGCATCTAATTTGTATAAACTTTGAAGAAGCTTATGAAATGAAACTGCTGAAACATCCCATCCTTTTTCCATCCAATTATGATTTAAATCCGTATAATGTTTTTGTTTTCTAACATTAACTGACATGCCAATAGAATGTAAAACAAAATCAATTTTACCTCCAAATATTTTCATAGTATCATTGATAAGAGTTTCTAAATCTTCTAATTTTGTGGCATCAGCTGTAATAAGTTTTGAATTTGTTTTTTTTGCAAGTAATTCAATCTGACCCATTCTCATTGCAACAGGAGCATTTGTAAGAACAAATTCACCTCCTTCTTCATAAACTCTTTCTGCTGTTTTCCAGGCAATTGAATTTTCATCTAAGGCACCAAAAATAATTCCTTTTTTTCCTTTTAAAAGATTGTATGACATAATTTTAATTTAAATATAATATTAATTAAGTAACTGTTTAGCATGTTTTAATGCAGAGGAAGAAACAATGTCACCTGAAAGCATTTTAGCAATTTCTTCTACTCTTTGTTTACTATTTAATTTAATAATCTTAATATTGGTTATTCCTGATTTTTGATATTTAGATACATTATATTGATTTTCTCCCTTAGCTGCAATTTGAGGTAAATGAGTAATAGATATAATTTGCATAGTTTTACTCATTTTCAACATTAAATTTGCCATAGCATTAGACATTTCTCCTGAAATTCCAGTATCAATTTCATCAAATATCAAAGATGGTAAATTTAAATGTTTAGATAATATAGATTTAATTGATAAAAGAATTCTAGAAAGTTCTCCGCCAGAAACAACTTTAAAAATTGGTGAATAATCAATTCCTTTATTAGCTGAGAAAAGAACTTCAATAATATCTTTTCCATATTTATTATAATTTTCTGATTCTTTAATATTAAAAATAAAAGAGGAATTCTTCATTCCAAGATTAGTTAAAATGGATTCAATTTTGTTTTTTAATTTTGGCAAGACTTTTTTTCTTGACATAGAAATTTTTTTTGATTGTTCTTTTAATAAAGACTCCTTCATCATAATATCATTTTTTAAATTTTCTATATCAATAATTATATTATTATTTTTTTCTAACTTATTTTCAAGATTATTAGTTTTTTGAATTAAATCCGAAATTGAATTAACAGAATGTTTTTTTTGAAGAGTGTAAATTAAATTTAATCTAGACTCCATCTCCTCCAGTTCTAATGTGTTATTTTTAAAATCCGATGACGAACTCATAAATTCTAATTTTATATCCTCTAGCTCAATTAAAATGCTTTCAATTCTCTTTTTAATTGTAGAATATTTATCAGAAAATTTTGAGATATTACTTAATATAATATTTAAACTTCTTATTTGATTTTCTATACTTTTTTCATCATTCTGAATTAGATTATCAATTTGATTTAGAGAAGCAATTATTTCTTCTGAATTTTTTAAAATTTTAAGATTCTCCTCTAAGTCTTTTTGCTCACCTATAAGCAATTTCGCATCTTTTAATTCATTTAAAAGGTAAAGATTATAATCATAATCATTTTGAAAACTAACATTTATTCTATTTAATTTTCCCAACTCAAAAACAAGTTCTTTATGTAAAGTTAAATTTTGTGAAAAATTCTTTACAATATTATTTTGCTCTGATAAGTTATCAATTAAAGAAAAAAAGAAATTATCTTTAGACAGAATTAAAGATTCATTCTGAGTATGAATATCTAATAATTTTTCACCAATAGCTTTCATTAAATCCAAATTAGTAGGTGTATCATTAATAAAAGATCTTGATTTACCATTTGGTAAAACCTCCCTTCTAAAAATGGATTGGTTAAAATAATCTAAGTTATTTTTTTCAAATATTTTTTTTAATTTAAAATTTTCTAATTCAAATTCTGCCTCAATTACACATTTTATTTTTTTATTTTTTAATAGATTACGGTCTGCACGTTTTCCTATTATTAATGACAAAGCATTTAATAAAATTGATTTACCTGATCCAGTATCTCCGGTAATTGTAGAAAACCCTTTGGTAAAATTAATTTCTAAAGAATCAATTAAAGCAAAATTTTTTATAGAAACTTTTGTTAACAATATAATAATGTATTTTAATCAAATATAACTTAGTTTATAATATGAATCCAAATACATTATCTAATGTTATTCCACTTGCTAGAAAAGAAGGGCGCCATTCTATTTAATTGATTATATAAATTAACTGTTTCAACGTCTGGTCCAGATGAAAAGATATCTCTTATTTCATCTGACTTAGTTTCAAAAAAAATTCTAATTAAAATAGAATTTGGGATTCTTCTATTCATTCGTTCTAAAGAAACTATCGATGATAAAATATTTTGCTTTGATAACAATTTGTCTTTATGCATTAAATCTAATCCATTCACATGATAATTATATAAAAGGTCTTTAAACTCTCTAGAGTTTGGAGAATTTAAATTTTCAACTAACCAAAATTTATTAATTCTTCCACCTGAACTTGCTGACTGCCAAGTATTAGAAAAACCACTTTGATTAGCTAAATTTAAAATTTCTTGAGCTTTACTGTAAAAAATACTTCCTGAATTATTTATAAAACTATCATTATCAATTCCATAAATAATGTTTATATAATAGGATAATACTGAAACTAAATCGGATTGAAATTTGTTTTCAACAAAAAAAAGAGTTTCAAATTCTTCATATTCAAATTCTACATTTTTATCTACAAAATTAAAAAGAGGCGTTTGATATGTAGAATTTAGTACTGGTCTTAAAGATTGAAATTCAAAATTAGCTTTAAATTTATTATTTGAATAAGATAAAATTGTAATAAGAATGTTTAAATCAATTTTTTCATGATTTAGTAGATTATTACTAGACCATGATTTTGAGTTAATAAAAGTTATAATTGATTTCTCTAAATTTGAAAAAATAGATTTATTAGTTTGATTTATTTGATCTGAATTAACAATTACTTTAGAATTAATTTCTTGTGTGTAATTAATATTTATGAAAAAAATAAATACAAAAAATATAATTCTACTTATCATTTAGTTTAATTATTTCATTAAAGATATCCTCAGCAACTTCAAGTTTAGTTTTTAATTTAAACTCAGTTAAATCATTTTTATTGTTTATGAAAGTAACTTTATTAGTATCGTAATTAAAACCAGCTCCTTTATCTTTTAAAGAATTTAGTACTATAGCATCCAAGTTTTTATTTTTAATTTTTTTAATTGCATTATCTATTTCATTATCAGTTTCTAGAGCAAAACCTATTAATAATTGATTTGTTTTTTTTATAGAACCTAGATACTTTAAAATATCAACATTTGAAACCAAATCAATAGAAAGATTAGACTTTGAGCTTTTTTTTATTTTATTATTTTTTGCTTTTTTGGGTTTAAAATCTGAAACTGCAGCTGATAAAATGGCTATATCTGATTGCACAAATAAATCAGAAGAAACTTTAAACATCTCATCTGCACTTATAACATTAAAAGACTTTATTCTGTTATTTTTAACAGATAAACTAGTAGGACCAGTAATCAAGGAAACTTCTGCACCTAATTTAGCAGCAGTTTTAGCTAATGCAAAACCCATCTTTCCACTAGAAAAATTGCCAATAAATCTTACTGCATCAATAGCTTCATATGTAGGTCCAGCAGTAATTAATACCTTTTTACCGTAAAGTTTTTTACGATTTAAAATATAATCAGAAACAAAATCAATGATCTGATTAGGCTCTTTCATCCTTCCCTCACCCTCCAATCCACTTGCAAGAAATCCAGAATTAACAGGAACATGAATATTTCCAAATTTGATTAGTTTACTAATATTTAATTTATTAGCTTGATTTTTATGCATATCTAAATCCATTGCTGGAGCAAAAAATACTGGACATTTTGCCGAAAGATAAGTTGCAATTAATAAATTATCAGCTCTTGCAGATGCCATTTTAGACAAAGTATTAGCTGTAGCAGGTGCAATAATAAAATAGTTAGCCCATAATGCTAAATCAACATGGTTGTTCCACAATTCATTTTGATTATCTTTATTAAAAAACTCTGACAAAACAGGTCGTTTAGATAATGTAGAAATAGTTAATGGAGTTACAAAATCTTTAGAATTCGGAGTCATTATAACTTGAACATGAGCTCCATTTTTTATTAATAATCTTACCAAAAAAGCAGCCTTATATGCTGCTATTCCACCTGAAATACCTAAAAGAATATTTTTTCCATTTAGGATGGACATCTTTATTCTTTAATTTCAGTATTTCTATAATATATTTTATCTAGCAACCAATTTTCAATTGCCATAGCATGGGACTTAGGAAGTTTTTCATAGAACTTTGAGACTTCTATTTGTTCTTTATTTTCAAAGATTTCATCTAAACTTTCTGTAGGACTGGCAAACTCTTCAAGTTTATCCAACAACTCCTTTTTTATTTCATCATTAATTTGAATTGTTCTTTTAGAAATAATAGAAATAGCTTCATAAATATTTTCTGTTTTAGCATCAACTACATTTCTATCATAAGTTATTGTATTTAAGGGAGCACTTGTATTTTTAAAATCCATAATAGTTTTTTAAATGAAATTAATTATTTTGCAAATGTAGTAATTTCTTTTTCTATTGTATTTAATAGTTGATTTGATTTATCTACATACTTAGATTCAGGATATGTTTCTAATAATTCATCATAAATCTTTCTTGCATTTTTCAGCCTTTCTAATTTTTTTGAATCAATACTATTTATTGCCAACTCATAAGATGAGTCCAATAAATAAAAAAGAGCATCTTCTCTGTATGGAGTTCCAGGATAATCTGAAATAAAGTCATCTAAAACTATTATAGCAGATTTGTAATCCCTAATTGTATTGTATTGTTTTGCAATTTCAAATGCTTTAAATTCTAATTTTATTCTAAGTTCTTGAACTAAATCATTAGCTGAGGACATTCTTTCAGAATTGGGATAAGTATTTATAAATTCTTGAAGCTTACCAATAGCTTCATTTGTTTCATTTTGATCAAGACTGTGAACAGGAGAAGTTTTATAATAAGAAAAAGCAGATAGATATATAGCATCTTCAACTTTTTCACTCAATGGATATGCTTTAGCAAAACTTTCAAATTCATAAGCTGCCAATACATAACTTTTGGTATTCAAAAGACAATTAGCATAAAAAAAAGTAATTCTCTCTCCTTGCGGTTTTCCTCTATATTTTGGTTTAATCTGTTCAAATAACCTACTAGCCCTTCTAAATTCTTGATTTTCATAATACTTTTCAGCCATATCATACTTGGTCTTAATGTCTTCATTTTTAAGAACTTTTTGAAATTCATTACATGAAAAAGAAATACTAATAATTGTGAGAAGAAAAAAAATATATATTTTATTTGACATTTAGTAAATTAAAAGGATTGTAAATATATAAAAACTACTCAGGATTTTGAGAAATAAATTTTTCTATTTTGGTATAAAGACTTTCTGAAACAGGAATTAATGGTAATCTTAATTTATTTTGACATATTTTTAAAATTGAAAGTGCAGCCTTAGTCCCAGAGGGATTTCCTTCATCAAAAAGTAATTTCAAATATGGTTTTATTAAATCAATTAATATTTTAGTATTCTTCTTATCTTTATTTAAAGCATAATTAATTGTCTTACTGAAAAGTTTTGGAATAGATCCAGCAGCCACAGAAATAACACCATCTGCACCATTTAAAATACTTGTTGCAGCAGTATCATCATCTCCTGAAAGAACTAAAAAATTTGGTGGTTTATTTTGTATTAAACAGTTCATTTGTTTTAAATCACCCTTTGCTTCTTTAATGCCAATTATATTTTTAAATTTTTTTGCAAGTCTGATAGTAGTCTTAGGATCCATATTACAACCAGTTCTAGATGGAACATTATATAATATAATAGGAAGTTTAGATGAAACTGCAAGTTTTGAAAAATGCTGAAAAAGACCTTCTTGTGTTGGTTTATTATAGTAAGGTGAAACTGAAAGTAATGCAGAAAATCCTGTTAAATCTGATTTGTTAATATAATCAACCAAATAATCAGTATAGTTTGATCCTATTCCAATAACAAGTGGAACCCTTCCTTCATTTGCCTTAACAAAAGCTTCTCTACATTTAACTTTCTCATTTTCAGATAATGTTGCATATTCTCCTGTAGTTCCTTGAACAACAATATAATTTACACCACCATTTATTACAAAATCAACTAATTTTCCTATAATATCATAATCAACAGATAAATCGCTTTTAAATGGAGTAATTAATGCTACTCCCGTCCCTTTTAATCTATTAATTAAATTAATCATTTTATCAATTTCAAATATTTAATTAATTCTAGTTTAAAATCTAAAAAATTTTTAATTTTTTTAGAAAAAATTAAATCATTTAATTTAGAGTCTACAGATTCAAACCCAACTCTAAATTTTGCATTTGTCTTAGAAGAAAGTAAAATTAAAAAGTTATTTGATCTGAAAAAATTAATTAATAAATCAAATTCAAAAGAAATAAATTCTAACGAATCTTTTCCATTTAAATTTCCAGAAAAGGAAACACATTCAGGTGTCATATTCATATTTGAAAAAACATTAAAAGTATTTTTGTTTTCCTGGAATGTTATAATTTTAAAATCTTTTTCTTTTAAGCCCAAAGAATTTGACAATTCAATAAATTTATCAACTGAAACAGGAAAGGATGGATCTACAATACATCCTAGAGTTTTAATAGGATTTGGCTTAAACCTTCTCTGATTTGAAAGCTTAATTAAAGAATTCTCAATCTTTTTTTTTAATAATTTATTATGTAGTGATTTAAAAATCATATATATTTAATAACACTGTAAAATTACATATTTCATCATTGAAACCTATATTATATTTTAATAATAAGAAATATAAAAATATTGTTATAGTAATAATAATATTGTTTTTATCATGTAATAATTATAATTATCAAATTAATAATATAAAAGTAGAAAATATAATAGTTTTAGATTCAATAGTTAAAAATGAAGAATTAGATAATTTAGTACAGCCCTATAAAAACAAAATTAAAGATCTACAAAAAATAATAGGGTATTCCAAAAAATCACTAAGTATTCGAGACGGTATATTAGAATCATCTTTAGGAAATCTTTTAGCAGATATATTAATCGAGGAATCAAAACCTGTTTTTAATAAAATGTATTCAAAAAATATTGATTTTTGTTTATTAAATTTTGGAGGAGTTAGAGGAAATTTAAATAAAGGACAAATCACTCAACATCATCTTTTTACTATTATGCCTTTTAATAATACATCAACTGTTGTTAAACTGACAGGAAAAAAAGTTTTGGAATTAATAAAATACATAAATAAAGCAAAATTAGCACATCCTACGTCTGGTATACAAATAGAATTTATAGGAGAAAAAATTGATAAAGTAATAGTTGAGAATAAAAAATTTAATGTTGATGATACATATTATGTTTTAACATCAAATTTTCTTCAAGAGGGAGGAGATAAAATGGACTTTTTTAAGAATCCATTAGAATTGTATCCACTTAAAACGAATATTAGAGATGTTCTAATAAATTACATTACAAAAAAAGATACCATAATTGGTAAAAAAGATAATAGAATTATAAGATTTTAATGAAACGAAGATACTTTATAGATAAAATTACTTCTTCAACAATTTTTGGATTAGCTTTTCCTTTTATAAGTTTTGAAAAAATAAAATTTAATTCAAAAAAGATTACAATTTTACACACTAATGATGTTCATAGCCATATTGATCCTTTCCCCTCAACTGATCCTATTAATCCAAATGGTGGAGGAATAATTGCTAGAGCAAAAATGATAAATACTTTTAAAAAAGAAAATCCAAATACCCTTGTTTTAGATGCTGGAGATATTTTTCAAGGAACTCCATATTTCAATTTTTTTGGAGGAGAAATTGAATTAAAACTTATGAGTAAATTAGGTTACAACGCTTCAACCTTAGGAAATCATGAATTTGACAATGGAATTAAGAAACTAGCTAAATCTTTAAAACATGCTAACTTCCCATTATTAAATTCAAATTATACTATTAAAAATACTCCATTGGAAGAAAAAATTAAAAATTATGAAATTTTTATTGTTGATGGTATTAAAATTGGTGTATTTGGAATTGGAATTAAATTAAAGGGATTAGTAGATAAAAATTTGTACAGTGGAATAGAATATTTAGATCCTATAGAAATTTCTCAAGATGTTACCAATAAACTAAAAAATGAATTAAAGTGTGATATCATAATTTGTTTATCTCATTTAGGATTTAATAGAGGATATAAAGATGGTATAATGTGTGATTTGATATTGGCAGAAAAAACAAAAGACATTGATCTTATTATCGGTGGTCATTCTCATACATTTATGAAAAACCCTGTTAAGGTTAAAAATTTAAAAGGTAAACAAGTAATAATTAATCAGGTTGGATGTTTTGGTATAAATCTTGGAAAAATTGACTTTTATCTAACAGAGAATAAAATTTCAAAAAAATCAAGTTCTATTAAAGTTTAAGGTTTATCATTTCTATTAAATCATTTTCAGAAATTACTGGAATTCCTAATTTTTTTACTTTTAAAAGTTTACTTGGGCCTATATTATCACCTCCTAACAAATAATTTGTTTTTGAAGAAATTGACGAAGATAATCTTCCTCCGTTTATTTCTATCATGTTTTTTAATTCATCTCTTGAATGATCAGTAAAAATTCCTGAAACAACAAATATATTTCCGGATAAAATAGAGTTTGTTAATTGACTAGATTTATCTATTTCAAATTGTAAGCCTATATTTTTAAGTTTATATATAATCTCAATATTTTCTTTATTACTGAAAAATTCAACAATACTTTCTGAAATTCTTTCTCCAATTTCATCAACTAAAAGTAATTCATCAATTGAAGCTGACATTAGTTTATTTATATATTTGAATTCTTTAGCTAATTTTTTTGCTACGGTTTGACCAACATATCTTATTCCTAAGGCAAACAAAACCCTTTCAAATCCAATTTTTTTAGAATCTTCTAATCCAATAAAAATATTTTCAACTGATTTTTCAGCCATTCTATCCAACAAAATTAAATCTTCTTTTTTAAGATTATATAGATCAGCATAATTTGAAATTAATCCATTATTATAAAGTAAATCAATTGTTTCATTTCCAATGCCATTTATATCCATTGCTTTTCTAGAAATAAAATGTTGAATTCTTCCAGTGATTTGTGGAGGACAATCATTATAATTCAAGCAATAGTGATGAGCTTCCTCTTCTTTTCTTGAAAGAAGTTTAAAACAAGATGGACAATTTTCTATAAATTTAATTTTTTCAGATTTAACATCTCTTTTTTCTATTTCTACACCTACTATTTTTGGAATAATCTCCCCTCCTTTTTCTACAATTACAATATCATTCAAATACAAATCAAATTTGTTTATTTGGTCCTGATTATGTAAAGATGCTCTTTTAACATAGGTTCCACCCAAAAGAACAGGTTCTAAATTAGCTACTGGTGTTATAGCACCTGTTCTTCCAACTTGATAAGAAACACTTAATAACTTGGTAGATATTTGTTCAGTTTTAAATTTATATGCAATTGACCATCTTGGATATTTCGAGGTAAAACCAAGTTTAAATTGATAATCAATTTTATTTACTTTTATAACAATTCCATCTATTTCAAAATTTAAGTTATTCCTTTTCTTATCCCAATAACTAATATATTCCATTATATCATTTATACTATTACAGAGCTTATAAGTATTAGAAATATTAAATCCCCAATCTAATGCATTTAATAAATATTCATTTTGAGTTTTAAGCTTTTGCTCAGAACTAACTATCTGATATAAAAAACATTTTAAAGGTCTTTTAGCTACTTCACTACTATTTTGTAATTTAAGACTTCCGGAAGCTGTATTTCTTGGATTCATATATGGCTCTAAACCTTCAGACAATCTTTTTTTATTCATTTTAAAAAAATTATCTTTTTCAATAATTATTTCTCCTCTAATATCAAATTTAGTTGGATAATTTCCTCTTAATTTTAATGGAATAGTTTTTATAGTTTTAATATTTTCTGTAATATCATCTCCTTTTTCACCATCTCCTCTAGTTACTGCTTTTATTAATTTTCCATACTCATATGTTAAATTAATAGAAACACCATCAAATTTTAATTCACACAAGTATTGAAGATCATTATCTTGCAAATTCTTATACAATCTATTAATCCAATCTTCCAAATCATCTTTGGAATAAGAATTATCTAAAGAATACATTGGGAATTCATGTTTTACAGTTTTAAAGTTTTTTAGTATTACACCTCCAACTCTCATTGTTGGAGAATTAATATCCTCAAACTCTGGATGTTTTTTCTCTAGATTAATAAGATCTTTTAATTTCATATCAAAATCATAATCACTAATTTCAGGTTTATCTAATACATAATAATTGTAATTATGGAGATGTAATTCGTTTCTTAAATTTTCGATATTTTTTTTTACAGAATTCATTTAAAACTAGCTCTTATCATTCTATTTTTTAATCTATAATCTTTTTTTAATTCAATATCGTGAAAACCTGCTTTAATTAAAAGATCTGAAACTTTTTGATTGTGATTTTCATTAATTTCAAAAAAAATATTTCCATTATTATTTAAATTTTTCTTTCCAAAATCAATTATTTTATCATAAAAAAATAAAGGATCATTATCATCAACAAATAATGCTTTATGAGGTTCAAAAAGCAAAACATTTTCTTTTATATTTTTCTTTTCACTATTACAAATATAAGGAGGATTAGATACAATTATATCGAATTTTCTATCTGATTTTATTCTGGATATATCCTGAATCTCAAATAATACCTTAACCTTATTTGAAAGAGCATTTTTTCTTGCAACTTCTAATATTTCCTTATTAATATCCCATGCAGTTAAGTCACAAGATTTTATAAATTTCGCTAATGTGATTGCAATGCATCCACTTCCTGTACCAATATCTAAAATTTTTTTATTTACAGGTTTCATACTTAAAACCCAAGAGACTAATTCTTCAGTCTCAGGTCTTGGAATTAGAACTTTATTATTTAAGTAAAATTTAAGATTCATAAACTCTGATTCTCCAATAACGTATTGAATTGGCATATTTTTTTTTAGTTGTTCAATAGCTTTAAAAAGATTGGATTTTTGATCTTTATCAATTAAATAGTTTGGATTTAAAATATATTCCATTCTATTGATATTACAATAGTATTCAATAAGCCAGAAAAAAAACTCATTTAATTCATTTTTCTGAATTTTAGAATCTAATATGTTAAAAAATAAATTATAGTACTCAATTAATGTCATTATAAATACTTTATCATCCATACAGGACAAGAAGAATGTCCTGTGTTACCCTTTGGTTTATTAATATAACTAAAGCCCTCTGATAAATATAATTTTTGAGCTGATTTCATATTGTGCATTGTTTCAATATAACACATATCATATTTATATTTTCTAGCATTTTCTATGCATCTTTTAATCATTTTCTTACCTAAACCAATTCCTCTGGCATTATTTAAAAAGTACATTTTTTGAAGTTCACAAATATTTTCATCTGAATTCTTTAATTGAGAAATACCAGCACCACCAAATATTTTACCATTTTTCTCAATCACAAAATAAATACTCTTAGATTTTTCGTAAGCAACGCTCATTTTTTTTAGTTCTGGATCACTGAGTGCTGTACCCTTTTTTGGAACCTTAAATTCTATCATAACAGATCGTAAAACATTTTCTAATTCTTTATTATCAGAATTAACAATTTCTCTTATAATCCATTCTGTTTTAACTTCCATTTTTTAGATTAATTTTGTATTATGAAGATACATCATAAATATCAATAGAATAATTTATATAATTAAGAATGATTAATAATTCCAGTCATGAATTTTATATGTCAAGGTGCATTGAAATTGCTAAAAAAGGATTAGGCACAACATTCCCAAATCCTTGTGTTGGATGTATAATAGTTCATAATAATAAAATAATTTCCGAAGCATTTTCTAGTGAGTATGGCGGGAATCATGCTGAAATCAATGCAATTAATAATGTTAAAGAAAAGGAAATTTTAAAAAAATCTACCTTATACGTCACATTAGAACCATGTTGTCATTACGGCAAGACCCCACCATGTTGTAATTCTATCATAAATTATGAAATACCAAATGTTGTTGTAGGAACTTTAGACAATAGTACTAAAGTAAATGGTAATGGTATCCATTTATTAGAAAAAGGTAAAATAAATGTAATTAAAGGAGTTTTAGAAAAAGAATGTAAAGAATTACATAAAGTTTTTCTTCATTATAATAAATACAGAAGACCATTTATTATTTTAAAATGGGCACAATCAAAAGATAAATTTATTGCACCAATAAAAAAAGATAAAACAAAACCATATTGGATTAGTTCAGAAAAAAGCAGACAATTAGTTCATAAATGGAGATCTGAAGAACATGCGATTTTAATTGGGTATAATACCGTTAGATCTGATAATCCAATGTTAAATATTAGAAGTTGGAAAGGAATAAATCCTATTAGAATAGTAATCGATTTGAAAAATGATTTAAAAAAGACATATAATGTTTTTGATAATCAAGCTAATACAATTAAAATAATTGATAAAAATATTGACAATAGTAAATCATTGTCAATTGGAATAAGTGAATTTTTGTTTAAGAAAAAAATTCAATCTGTAATTATTGAAGGAGGAAAAAAAACTTTACAGGAGTTTATAAAAAATAATCTTTGGGATGAAGCTAGAATATTTACTAATGAAAAAAAAATGAATCAAGGACTAAGTGCCCCTAAAATTAATGGAAAAATTGTTTTAAAAAAGATTATTGATAAGGATATGCTTGAAATTTTTAAGCCCTTCTAATTGCATCTAAAATCTTAATTGGACATCTGATTGGTTTATTTGTTTTGGAATTTAAAAAAATTAATTTAGTATATCCAAAAGTAATAATTTTATCTTCCTTAATAATTTCATAATTAAATTCAATCATGTAGGATGGCAGTTTAACTAACTTAGTAATTAAAGTTAATTTATCATCAAATACTGCGGATTGTTTAAAATTAATTTTTAAGTCAATCACAGGTAACATAACACCATCCTCTTCCATTTTTTTATAGGAAAACCCAAGTTTTTTAAGCCAGGAAATCCTACCCATTTCAAAATACTTTACATAATTTCCATGGTAAACAAAAGACATTTGATCTGTTTCACTATACCTAACATTGATATCTAATTTATCCTCCAAATTTTAAGTATTTAATATTTTTTTTAATTGAAAACTTGTGTGTCCTTAATATGAACAAAAAAAATTTAAAATTCAATAGCAAAATGATTTTTTTTTAATAAAAATTTGTACATATTTGTTACTTATTAAAGTTCAATAAAGTTTTTCAAATTTTATTGTTATTTATAACAACCAAAAATATTATTTTATAAATGTTAACAGCTGAATCTGTATGGAATAATTGTCTCAAATTTGTTAAAGACAACATACAAATCCAAGCATATAAAACATGGTTTGACCCTATTATACCTTTAAAGCTTGAAGGAAATGTTTTAAACATTCAAGTTCCAAGTAAATTTTTTTATGAATGGCTTGAAGAACATTACATAAAATTACTTAAACTAGCTCTAACGAAAGAACTTGGAAATAAAGCCAGATTAGTATATATAATTAAAATGGAAAATACTTTTGGCAATCTAAAACCATTTACTGAAAAAATCCCTAGTCAATACAAGTCAAATATTCCCTCTCAAAAGGTAGATATTCCCTTTAGAAATTTAAATACTCAATTAAAAAATCCATTTATAATTCCTGGAATTAAAAATTTAAAAATAGAATCTCAACTTAACGCAAATTACAATTTTGATAATTTTTTAGAAGGAGATGCTAATAGACTCGCGAGGTCTGCTGGAATGGCAGTTTCAAATAAACCTGGGGGGACATCTTTTAATCCTTTATTAATTTTTGGAGGTGTTGGATTAGGTAAAACTCATTTGGTACATGCAATTGGTGTAAATATTAAAGAAAAATTTCCTGAAAAAACTGTATTATATATTTCTGCTGAAAAATTTACTCAACAATATATAGAATCAGTTAAAAAAAATAATAGAAATGATTTTATACATTTTTATCAAATAATTGATGTTTTAATTATTGATGATGTGCAATTTTTATCAGGTAAAACAGGGACTCAAGATGTTTTCTTTCATATTTTCAATCATCTACATCAAAATGGCAAACAAGTAATCTTAACTTCAGATAAAGCTCCTGTAGATATGCAAGATATAGAGCAGAGACTTTTATCCAGATTTAAATGGGGATTATCTGCAGAATTACAAAGGCCAGATTATGAAACAAGGGTTTCTATTTTAAAAAATAAACTTTTTCGTGATGGAGTTAATATTTCCGATGAAATTATTGATTATGTAGCAAAAAATATAAAAATTAATGTCAGAGAATTGGAAGGTGCTATAATTTCTCTAATAGCCCAATCCTCATTTAATAGGAAAGAGATAACGATTGATCTAGCAAAAGGTGTTGTTGATAAATTTGTAAAAAACACTAAAAGAGAAGTTTCAATTGATTATATTCAAAAAATAGTGTCTGAATATTTTCAAATGGATGTTTCCACTCTTCAATCCAAAACTAGAAAAAGACATATAGTACAAGCTAGGCAGTTAGCAATGTTTTTTGCTAAAAAATTCACTAAAGCATCTTTAGCTAGTATTGGAACTCAAATTGGTCATAGAGACCATGCAACTGTTCTACATGCATGTAAAACTGTTGACAACCTTTCATTTACTGATAAACAATTTAGAAAGTACGTGGAAGATCTTTCAAAGAAATTTACAGTATAAAAATAATTATTTAAGATTTATAAAAGTGGACAATGGATCTCTTTATTTAGTTCCAAATTATTTAGGTAATTTATCTAATTATAAATTTGATAAAAGTGTTAAAAAAGTTATTAAAGATATTAGCTACTTTGTTTTTGAAAATGAAAAACCAGGTAGAGCTTTTATAAAAGCTATAAATCCTAAAAAAAATCAAGCAGAATTAATCATTTATACCTTAAATAAGTTTACTAAAAAAGAATCTATAAAAGATTTCTTAAATCCTTGTCTTCAAGGTAATGATATTGCCTTAATTTCTGATGCTGGATGTCCTGGAATAGCAGATCCAGGTGCAGAACTAGTTTCAATTGCTCATTTGAAAAAAATTAAAGTTATTCCAATGGTTGGTCCCTCATCAATTTTTTTAGCATTGATGGCATCGGGAATGAATGGTCAACAATTTGAGTTTAATGGTTACTTATCTATTGATAAAAAGAAAAGAAAAGAAGAAATTAAGGTAATGGAAAAAAAATCAAATTTAGTTGCTCAAATTTTTATGGAAACGCCTTATAGAAACGATAAGCTTATTATAGATTTAATAAACTATTTAAAACCTTTAACCAGGTTATGTATAGCAACAGACGTTACCTTAGAAAATGAATTAATTAAAACAGATACAATTGAAAACTGGAAAAATAATAAAGAAATATACAACAAAAGACCATCTATTTTTATAATTGAATCTATATTTTAGGATTTCTTATTGGTTTAATTGAAGACAAGTCAAAATTTTTAAAGTAATTCATATATGAACTAATGGATGTGCCAAATGAATCTTTAAAATCTTCTTTTCCACTTCCTCTCAAATATTTTTTTACATTTCCTGGGCCTGATAAGTGTGCAGCTGCTATAATACCTGATTCAGTAATTTCAATTCCATTAATATTAGATCCAATAAACCATTTAATATCTTTTCTTAAAATCCATTTGTTTCTCTGAACATTTAATAAAAAAACTTTTTCTTGAAGTTCTGGGTTATCAATATAATTTAATGCATTTCTAACATTAAACATTTTTAACGTATTTAAATTAAACTGATATTTTCCCATGTATCCATATTTGTTAGTGCGTGAATACGATCCTCCTGATTCCTTAAATGCTAAAAGCTCTTTAAATCCTGTAAAATCTTTATATAAATAAATAACATTAGTAGAGTATTCTTCAGCATCATTAGAAACTGTGTGTTCTTTTAAAGCAGATGGTTTATATTTTAAATAAAAAGACGGGGGGTGAAAGGAACTATTTAATAATAGAACTAAAAGAAATAAGAATAATTTTTTTTCAAATCTTTTTATCATTGATATATAAAAAAATCTGGTGCAAACATACTTAAAATTATAATTATCTGTTAATCAGATAATTATCTATTTATCTTATTTTTTCTTAACCATGAGGTATATTGTCTTTTATTTCTATTATGTTGAGAGAGAGTTTTGGCAAACATATGATAACCTGGTCTTTGAACATTAGCTACAAAAAACAAATAATTATGATTTTCCAAATTTAAAACTGATTCAATAGAGGAAATATCAGGCATGTATATTGGTCCAGGTGGCAAGCCTTTACTAATATATGTATTATAAGGAGATTTTATTTTTAAATCTCTATATAAAACTCTTCTAATTTTTATGTCAAAGCCTTTTTTTTCTTTTATTGTGTAAACTACTGTTGGATCAGCTTGCAGTTTCATTCTCTTTTTTAACCTATTATAATAAACACCAGAAATTTTAGGTCTTTCATCAACTTTAGGGGTCTCACGCTGAACAATAGATGCTAATACAGAAACCTGAATGGGATTCAAATTTAAAGATTTAGCTTTCTCTTTTCTTGACAAATTCCAAAAAAGATTAAATTGTATAAGCATCTTATCTCTAAATTCATTAGCATCTGAATTCCAATAAAACTCATAAGTATTTGGTAAAAAAATAGAGAAAACAGATTCAGTATCTAAATCATTATTTTTTAAAAATTTTTTATCATAGAATGATTTCATTAAACTCAAACTATCGGCTTCAATATATTTAGAAACTCTGGAAGCTAAATTTTCTATCCGTTCAATATTATTAAAAGTCACTTTAACGGGGATATTTTTAAATCTTAATGAATTAATAATTTCTTTATTTGAAAAACCTTTTTTTATTTCATATTTACCAGCCTTTATGTTTAAAATATATTTAGTTTTATATGCTGCATCAAAAAAAGTTGAAGAATCTTTAATAAAGGGTGTGATTTGTGTCAGTAAATTATTTGAATCTGTACCAGTTTTTATGTATATAAAAGCAGCCTCATCACTAAAATTTGTATTTGCAGAATAGTAGGTTTTATAATGATCATAAAGTAATACACAAGAAATAAAGAAAAAACTTAGTAAACCAATTGATATAATAATTTTATATAATTTTTTATTTTCCATTTAGATTTCAATTTCTCCAGAATATATCATTTCAACATGACCTGTTAAATAAATATCAGTATAACTGTTTTTAGTAACATTAAAATTCACTGATAATTCTCCTCCCCTAGTATTTATTTTAATTTTTTTTGAATTGGTTTTTTTTAAATGAAACATAGCTAAAGCAACAGCAGTAACTCCTGTACCACAAGAAAGCGTTTCGTCTTCCACACCTCTTTCAAATGTTCTTACTGAAAATTTATTTTTTGAAATAATTTGAACAAAATTCACATTTACTCCATTCTTTTTAAAATCAGAGCTATTTCTAATTAATTTACCTTGATTAAAAACATCAAAATTTGCTAGATTTTCAACAATTTTTACATAATGCGGTGATCCAGTATCCAAAAACAAATCGTCATTAAATTTTTTTATAATATTAACCGAGTTCATAGATAAAGTAATAATATCTTTATTAATAGATCCACTATGTTTTCCATCATAAGCATTAAAAAAAGTATTATCATTTATTATATTTTGACTATTAGCAAACTTTACACAGCATCTAGCACCATTTCCACACAAAGAGCCCAAAAAACCATCAGAATTGAAGTATAGCATCTCAAAATCTGTTTTATCACAGGGATTTATTAAAATTAAACCATCAGAACCAATACCATATTTTCTGTCACAAAGTCTCTTTATTAAAGCTTGATTTTTCTGAGGAAAGTAAAGTGAATTATTATTGATTATAATAAAATCATTCCCCGTTCCTTGATATTTTTGAAATTTTATTTTCATTAATTAGGAAACGAAGATAAAAAAAGATGAATAAAATTTTAAATTTTAAATTTTAAATATAAATCCTGTTAAAATCTAGTTAAATATATGTTTTCTATTAATTTAAAAATTAATTTTGTTGAAAATTTTAAAAATGAAAAAAATAATACTTCCGTTTGTATTTTCCTTAGTTGGAGGAGTAATTGCTCTTTACATTCACAATTTATATTACAATCATAATTTAGTTCAAGACAAATTAGTTTCTGGAAACAAGATGGTAAATATTTCTTACGATACTAGTCCTGCAATAAGTTCAAATTCAAATATTGATTTTACAGTTGCTGCACAAAAAACTATTAATTCTGTGGTTCATGTAAAAAATACAAGTATTTCTACTGGGTCTTCATCAGTTTGGGACTATTTTAATAATAGAAGTAATAGAACTAGAATTGGAATGGGATCAGGAGTAATAATTTCAAAAGACGGATATATAATTACTAACAATCATGTAATTGAAAATGCTACTACTATTGAAGTAACAACAAATAACAATAAAACGTATGAAGCGGAATTAATTGGAAAAGATGAATTATCAGATATCGCAGTTTTAAAAATAGATAGTGATAAAACTTTTCCATACATCAGGTTTGCTGATTCAGATCAAACTAAAATTGGAGAATGGGTTCTTGCAGTTGGAAATCCATATAATTTAACTTCAACTGTAACTGCAGGAATTATTAGTGCAAAATCTCGAGATTTAAATGACTATGACTCTAAAAACCAATCATTTATACAAACTGATGCTGCTGTAAATTCTGGAAATAGTGGAGGCGCATTAGTAAACACTAATAGAGATTTAATTGGAATTAACACTGCCATAACCAGTGGAACTGGTGGTTTTGTGGGTTACTCTTTTGCTGTTCCTAGTAATGTTGCTAGAAAAATATTTGAGGACATTATTGAATTTGGAAATGTACAAAAAGGATTATTAGGAGTTACTGGTTTTGGATTAAATTCCAGGAATGCTGATGAATTAAATATCTCATTGACTGAAGGTTTTTATGTAAATGATGTAGAGCCAACTATGGGTGCTGCAATAGCTGGAATTAAGAAGGGAGATGTTATTATGAGTTTAGACGGTTTAAAAATTGCTAAATTTTCTGATCTTTCTGGATATTTAAGTACTAAAAGACCGGGTGATATAGTTTCCGTTGGTTTAAAAAGAAATAATAATAACTTGAAAATTAGTGTTGCTCTTGAAAAAAATGAAAATATAGAATTCTATGGTATGCAATTAAAAAATATGTCTATGGATGAGTTGGCTAGTTTAGGATTAAAAAATGGAGTAAAAGTTTTAAATCATAGAAATAATACTCTTTACAGGATGGGAATTTCAGCTGGGTATGTTCTGACGGAAATAAATGGTGAGAAAATAAATAATACTACTGATATTTCTAATTTTCAGAATGATACAAAAATTAACCAAATCACGTTTGTTAGTCCTGATGGAGAAAAGGAAAGATTAATTTTTGAATAATATGCTGAGAATTGATATTATAAGTGTTTTACCTAAATTAATTAAGAGTCCATTTAATGCTTCCATAATTAAACGAGCAATTGAAAAAAAAATTGTAGAAATTCATTTTCATGATTTAAAAGATTATGCCTCAAACAAAAGAAAACAGGTGGATGACTATCAGTTTGGTGGAGGTTCAGGAATGGTACTTATGATTGAACCTATTAAAAATTGTATTGATTTATTAAAAAAAGATAGGGTTTATAAAGAAATTATATATATGACTCCAGATGCTAAAATATTAAATCAAAAAATTGCAAATAAATTATCCATTGGAGGAAATTTAATAATCCTCTGTGGTCATTATAAAGGAGTTGACCAAAGAGTTAGGGACAAAATAATTACAATGGAAATTTCAATTGGAGATTATGTGCTTTCTGGTGGAGAACTTCCTGCAGCAGTATTATGTGACTCAATTATAAGGCTAATACCAGGGGTTTTAGGTGATGAAACTTCTGCTTTATCCGATTCTTTTCAAGATGGAATGATAGCTCCGCCTGTTTATACTAGACCAGAAAATTTTGATAATATGAGTGTTCCCAAAATACTGATGTCTGGAAATAAAGGAAAAATTGAAAATTGGAGAGAGGAAAAAGCAATAGAAAGAACTAAAAAAATTCGGCCAAATTTTTTTGATTAATCAAATTTTCTTGAAATAAAAAAAAATGGTAAATTCGCATTCCAATTGATATAACCGCTGACGATAATCGTGAATGTTGTGACGATTTAATTAAAATCTTAAATAATGGAATCTTTAGTAAAATTCGTTCAAGATAAATTTGTAACGAAAAAAGAAATCCCAAGTTTCAAATCAGGAGATACAATTACAGTTTATTATGAAATTAGAGAGGGAGACAAGGTCCGAACTCAGTTTTTTAAGGGTCTTGTTATTCAAATTAAAGGATCAGGTCTAACGAAAACTTTTACAATTAGAAAAATGTCTGGAACTATTGGTATTGAAAGAATTTTTCCAATTAATTTACCTGCAATTCAAAAAATTGAAGTTAACAAGAAAGGTAAAGTAAGAAGATCTAGAATTTATTACTTCAGACAATTAAGAGGAAAAAAAGCTAGAATTAAAGAAGTTAAAAGTTAATTTCAAAAGTTTTTATGAAAAAAATTGTTGTTAAAAATCCAGTAGTTGACTTAGATGGAGATGAAATGACTAGAATAATCTGGGATTTTATTAAATCCAAACTTATTCTTCCATATCTTGATATTAAAATTAAATACTTTGATTTAGGTATAAAAAATAGAGATTTTACAGACGATAAAGTTACCATTGATTCTGCTGAAGCTATCAAAAAATTCAATGTTGGTATTAAATGTGCAACAATAACACCAGATGAGGATAGAGTCAAAGAATTTACTTTAAAAAAAATGTGGAGATCCCCTAATGGTACAATAAGAAATATTGTAGGTGGAACAGTATTTAGAGAACCGATCATAATGAGTAATGTTCCAAGATATGTTCAGGGATGGATAAAACCAATATGCATTGGTAGGCATGCATTTGGAGATCAGTACAAGGCTACAGATATTGTTACTCATGGTAAAGGAAAGCTTACAATGACTTTCACACCAGAAAATGGAGATGCTTCAAAAACATGGGAAGTTTATAATTTTCAAGAAGATGGTGTAGCTATGAGTATGTATAATATTGATTCATCTATATACGGTTTTGCTAGATCATGTATGAATCAAGCTTTGAATAAAAAATGGCCTTTATTCATATCAACAAAAAATACTATTCTAAAAGCCTACGATGGAAGATTTAAAGATATTTTTCATGAGGTTTTTAATACTGAATTCAAAGATAAATTCAAAAAAGCTGGTATTACATATGAACATCGATTGATTGATGATATGGTTGCTGCGGCTATGAAATGGAATGGAGGTTTTGTATGGGCATGTAAAAATTATGATGGAGATGTTCAATCTGATACAGTTGCCCAAGGTTTTGGTTCTTTAGGATTAATGACATCAACGCTCGTAACTCCTGATGGAAAAACAATGGAAGCTGAAGCAGCACACGGCACTGTAACAAGACATTATAGAGAACATAAAAAGGGTAATGAAACATCAACCAATCCAATTGCATCTATATTTGCCTGGACTCGAGGACTTGCTCACCGTGGAAAACTTGATAATAATAATGAATTAATTGAATTTTGTAAAACACTGGAGACTGTTTGTATAAAAGCTGTTGAAAATGGTTATATGACTAAGGATTTAGCTCTTTTAATTCACGGAAAAGCTTTAAATAGATCTCACTACTTAAATACTCAAGAATTTTTAGATTGCATAAAAGATAGTTTAGAATCCAGTTTAAATAATTAAACTCAAATTGGCATATTTTTTGTGTATTCTTAATTGATGATTCAGCAATTTTGTGAAATGCAAAAAAAATTTCTTTTTTTTATATTTTTTTTATCACTAAACATTTTACATTCTCAAAATAAATTATATACTTTAAGTGGTTATATAATGTCCTCAGAAAGTAATGAATTAGTTATTGGGGCAAATATCATTTTTCCTAAACTTAGCACAGGCACAATCACAAACAGTTATGGATTCTATTCCATAACAGTTCCAAGTGGAATTTATAAAATAGAAATCAGCTCAATTGGATTCAAAATAATTACAAAAACTATCAATTTAGAAAATGATACAAAAACAAACTTTTATTTAGAAGAAAACATTGAAAATTTAGATGAAGTTATAGTAACCCAAAATTTGGAGGAAATTGACATTAGAAAGCCAATAATGAGTCTTAATATTTTATCTAACCAAACAATTAAACAAACACCTGTTTTATTTGGAGAATCTGATCTTTTAAAAACCATACAATTACTACCAGGTGTTTCTAATGCCGGTGAAGGAACTGGAGGTTTTAATGTTAGAGGAGGTGCAGGAGATCAAAATCTTATATTATTTGATGAAGCTATAATTTATAACTCATCACATTTATTTGGATTGTTTTCAGTTTTTAATTCAGATGCTATAAAAGAACTAAAACTTTATAAAGGAGGTATTCCATCATCCTATGGTGGAAGGTTATCTTCTGTATTAGATGTTTATCAAAAAGATGGTAACAGTAAAGAAAATAAATTAAGTGGAGGAATTGGTTTAATATCAAGCAGATTACTTTATGAAGGACCAATTCAAAAAAATAAAAGTTCCTTCCTAATAGCTGGAAGGGGATCATATGCTCATTTATTTTTGAAATTGACTGAAATTGAAAATGAAGCCTATTTTTATGATCTTAATACTAAATCAAACTTTAAAATAGATGATAATAATACAATTTTTTTGTCAGGATATTTTGGAAGAGATTTATTTAGACTTAGTAATACTTTTTCAAATACATATGGAAACTCTACTATTAATGTTCGATGGAATCATTTAATTAATGATAAAATATTTTCAAATACCTCATTAATTTACAGTGATTATTATTATGGCTTAACTCTTGACTTTATCGGTTTTAACTGGAATTCTGGAATAAAAAATTTGAATTTAAAATTTGACTTAAAAAATTATTATTCCGATAATATTCAATTTAATTATGGATTAAATTCAATTTATTATGAATTTAACCCAGGAGAAATAAAGCCATTAAACAATTCTGGAATAAATTTTAAAGATTTAAATAAAAAATATGCTTTGGAAAATTCTGCATATTTTGATGTTATTCATAAAATATCATCAAAGCTATCTTTGAGGTATGGGTTAAGATTTAATCAATTTTTAAGATTTAAACAAAATGGTCTCAATAAATATTTTAATGACAATCCAGTTATTTTTGATAATTCACTTGGAATTTATAAAGGAGCTAAAATAGTTGGTCAATTTGATAATGATAAAAGAACCATAAAATCATATAGCAATATTGAACCAAGATTAAATTTAGCCTATAATTTTGACAATAAATCAATTAAGATAAGCTACAATAGATTAAATCAATATATTCATCTAATTTCTAATACTAGTGCTCCAGCCCCACTTGATGTTTGGACTCCAAGCGGCCCTTATTTGAAACCTCAAAGAATGGATCAATTCGCACTAGGTTTTCAATCAAAAATTAAAAAACAATTTAATTTTGAAATTGAGTTATTCAATAAAAAAACAAATAATAGACTAGATTATATTGATGGTGCTGATTTAGTAGCTAATGAAGCTGTTGAGCGTATATTACTTTCTGGAAAATCTAGAGCATACGGATTAGAGCTTTTATTTAAAAAGAATATAGGAACACACAGATATTGGATTGCTTATACCTTTTCCGAATCAGAGCAAAAAACAGAAGGAAGGACTAGTTTTGAAACTGGAATTAATAACGGAGAATGGTATCTTACTCCACATGACAAAACACATGACATTAGTTTTGTTTCAAATTATAAAATTTCAAATAAACTAACATTAAATACTAATTTTATTTTTCAAACTGGACAACCCACAAATTATCCTATTGGACAATACACTTTCATGGATTTAAATGTTCCAAATTATGGACCTAGAAATTCAAAAAGATTACCTAATTATCATAGAATTGATATCTCAATTTCTTTAAAACCAATAAAAAATAAAAAAATAGATAGTGAATGGATTTTTGGATTTTACAATCTTTATAATAGAGATAACGCGAACTCAATTTTTTTTAGAGAAAATAGTGAAACTTTAAAAAATGAAGCTGTTCAACTTTCAATTTTTGGAATAGTTCCTAGTATAACTTATAATTTTACATTCTAATGAAATTTTTAAAATTTATTTTATTAATAATTATTGTTTCTGGTTGCGAGAAAGTAATTGATTTAGAAACAGAATTTAATGATAAAAGACTCGTAATAGATGCTAGCGTAATAAAACATAGAGATAGTGTTCATGGTAAAGCAATTGTAAAATTAAGTGAGACAGTGCCCTATTTTTCTGAAATACCTAGTGTAATTAACAATGCTACTGTCACAATTGAAATTAACCAAAAAAAATATGATCTTTTATACAACAATAAAAGTTTTGAGTATACTACAATAATAAAAAATGTTGATGATAGTCAGTACATCTTATCTGTTTCATCTAACGGAAATAATTATAGGTCTAATGAAAAATTAATTAAGAGTCCAGAAATTAAATCTGTGAGATTTGGAAATCGGAAATCTTTAAACAAAGATGAAGTTGAATTAAGAATTACATTTAAGGATCCACCGGAAGAAGGAAATTATTATCTATGGAAATTTGGACCTAAAAAATCAGGAAAGTTTGATTACTTGACTGCCTTAGATAAATATATTAATGGTAATGAATTTACCTTTTCCTTTTTTATTGATAAAACCGAATATTTACAAAATAGCGAATTCATTACTATAGAGATTAATGGAATAAGTGAAGACTATTTTAATTATCTTAATATATTAACTTCACAGGCAGGCGCACAAAATGGCAGACCTTTTTCAACCTCAAGTTCAGCTATTAGAGGAAATATTACTAATTTAAATAATGATAATAAATTCCCATTAGGATACTTTAGAGTTTATGAATTTGATTATTTTAGACTATCAAAAAATGATGCTCCAGACGGAGTTTTTGATTAACAAAATTTAAATGACCTTTAAAAAAATAACCGAATCTAACTCAAACTACGATAATTTAGAAAAAAAGTCTACTCTGGAGCTTTTAGAAATTATAAATTCTGAAGATCAAAAAGTAGCAATTTCTGTAAAAAAAGAAATCTTAAAAATTAATAAACTTGTTGATAAAATAATTGAAAAATTAAAAATCGGTGGTAGATTATTTTATATTGGCTCTGGAACAAGTGGAAGACTTGGCATTGTTGATGCTTCAGAATGTCCTCCAACTTTTGGAGTAAATGCCGGTTTAGTTATCGGTATAATTGCTGGTGGAGATAAAGCTATAAAAAAAAGTATTGAAAAGGCAGAAGATAATATCAATCAAGGCTGGAAAGATCTTTTAAAACATAAAATTTCTTCAAATGATTTTGTAATTGGTATTACTGCCTCAGGAACTACTCCTTACGTAATTGGAGCATTAAAAAATTGCAATAAAAATCAAATACCTACAGGATGCATTACTTGTAATCCAGGAAGTCCAATTTCCTTAATTTCTGAATATCCAATTGAGGTAGTTGTTGGTCCAGAAGTAATAACTAGTAGTTCTAGAATGAAAGCCGGAACAGCTCAAAAATTAATTTTAAATATGATTTCAAGCACTGCAATGATTAAAATTGGAAAAGTATTAGGTAATAAAATGGTTGACATGCAACTTTCCAATGAAAAGCTTGTAAATAGAGGAATCAAAATAATTATGGATTCAGTTGGAATTAATGTAAATGATGCTTCTAAATTATTATATAAGTATAAAAGCGTTAGGAATGCTATAAAAAATTATAAAAATGAAATCTAATCTTTTTAAAAAAGGCTTTAAAAATATTTTTTTATCTATGTTTCTAATGTTTGTAGGTCCTACTCTACTTTTTCAATCTTTTAAAAACCAAGATCATCCATGGTTTATTCCTGTCTTATCTTTAAGTATTTTTATTTGTGTTTTATCAATTTTTTTGGGTATTAAAGGACTGAAAAACATTATGGATTCTATTTTTAAAAAAAAAGAAAGTAAAGTTGTTAAGTAATTCAATGATATTATCTTTGTTATAATAACTAACTAAATAAATGATTGAAATTACTTTTCCAGATGGAGCATCAAGATCATATCAAGTTGATATTACTCCTTTTGAAATAGCTTCCTCAATAAGTGATGGATTAGCAAGAAATATAATTTCTGCTAGTTTTAATAATCAAACTATTGAAACTTCTACAAAACTTAAAAATAACGGAAATCTTATTTTTTACACTTGGAATGATGATGAAGGTAAAAAAGCATTTTGGCATTCCTCGGCTCACATATTAGCTCAAACTTTAGAGGAGTTTTATTCTGGTATAAAATTGACAATAGGTCCTGCTATTTCTAATGGATTTTATTATGATGTAGATTTAGGAAATCATACACTTTCAGAAAAAGATTTTCCAAGAATTGAAAAAAGAATGATTGAAATTAGTAGAGAAAAACATTTATTTAAATTAAGATCAATAGAAAAGAAAGAAGCACTTGATTATTATAATAAAAAAAGGAATGAATATAAATTAGAGTTAATTAATAATCTACAAGATGTAAAGATAACTTTTTGTGATCACGATGATTTTAGTGATTTATGCAAAGGTGGACATTTGCCGCATACTGGATTTATTAAAGCTGTAAAACTTTTAAATATAGCAGGCGCATACTGGAGAGCTGATCAAAATAATAAGCAACTTACAAGAGTATATGGAATATCTTTTCCAAAACAAAAGGAACTAAATGAATATTTGAATTTAATTGAAGAAGCTAAAAAAAGAGATCATAGAAAATTAGGTAAAAAACTAGAACTTTTTACATTCTCTAATAAAGTAGGTTTGGGTTTACCCTTATGGCTTCCCAAAGGGGCAGAATTAAGAGATAGGTTAGAATCTTTTTTGAAAAAAGCACAAAAAAAAGCTGGATATAAACAAGTAATTTCTCCTCATATAGGAAATAAAGATTTATATGAAACATCTGGTCATTATCAAAAATATGGAGATAGTAGTTTTAAACCAATTTCAACTCCAGCTGATGGTGAAGAATTTTTACTTAAACCTATGAATTGTCCTCATCATTGTGAAATATATAATTCAAAAAAATGGAGCTATAAAGAGCTTCCAGTAAGATATGCAGAATTTGGTACAGTTTATAGATATGAACAAAGCGGTGAACTTCATGGATTAACTAGAGTAAGAGGCTTTACTCAAGATGATGCACATATTTTTTGTACCCAGGATCAACTAAATTCTGAATTTAAAAATGTTATTGATTTAGTTCTATATGTATTTAAATCATTAGGTTTTGAAAACTTTAAAACTCAAATCTCATTAAGAGATATTAATGATAAAGAAAAATATATTGGATCTGATGAAGTATGGGAAACTGCTGAAAAGGCAATTATTAATGCAACAAAAGAAAAAAATCTAAAATATAAAGTCGTTTACGGAGAGGCTGCATTTTATGGTCCAAAGCTTGATTTTATGGTAAAAGATGCTTTAGGAAGAGAATGGCAATTAGGAACTATACAGGTTGACTACAATCTTCCAGAAAGATTTAAATTAAGTTATATAGATAATAAAAATAATTTGAAACGTCCCGTAATGATACATCGAGCTCCATTTGGAAGTATGGAAAGGTTCATTGCTATTCTAATTGAACATACAGGAGGAAACTTTCCTTTATGGCTAACTTCTAACCAATTAATCTTAATTCCAGTTGGGGGAAATCATAAAAAATACGCTGAAAAAGTTTTAAATTTACTAGAAAATCACGAAATTCGCGCACTTGCTGATAATAGAAATGAAACTGTTGGTAAAAAAATTCGAGAGGCTGAATTAAATAAGATTCCATTCATGATAATTATCGGTGATAATGAAATTAAAAATGATACTTTTCCTGTAAGAGGGAACGGAGGAAAAGATTATGGTGAAAAATCTGTTAAAGAATTAATAAAATTCATTAATGATAAATCATCTGAAGAAATAAAAGATTTTAATTAATTTAAATATACAACTATAGCAATTCGAAGGAAAAGAAGCAGACAACCTGCTAGAATAATTAAGAAAAATCCACATAAAATCAATGAGGATATTAGAGCTAATGAAATAAGGCTAGTTGGTGATAATGTTGAAGTTGGTATATATCCAATAAATAAAGCATTAATTTTAGCTAAAGATCAAGAATTAGATTTAGTAGAAATTTCTCCAAAAGCTAATCCTCCAGTATGTAAAATAATGGAGTATAAAAAGTTCTTATATGAGCAGAAGAAAAGGGAAAAGATAATGAAAGCTAAATCTACCAAAGTAATTGTTAAAGAAATTAGATTTGGACCAAATACAGATGAACATGATTATGAGTTTAAGAAAAAACATGGAATTAAGTTTTTAAAAGAAGGGGCCAAATTAAAAGCTTTTGTTTTTTTTAAAGGAAGATCTATAATTTATAAAGAAAAAGGACAAATTTTATTATTAAGATTGGCTCAAGAATTAGAAGAATATGGAAAAGTTGAGTCTTTACCTACAATGGAAGGGAAAAAAATGATTATGTTTGTGGCCCCAAAGAAATAAAATAATTATAAGTAAGAGATTATGCCTAAAATGAAAACAAAATCTAGTGCTAAAAAAAGGTTTAAAGTAACTGGAACTGGAAAGATTAAAAGAAAGCATGCTTTCAAGAGTCATATTTTGACAAAAAAATCTAAAAAAAGAAAGTTAGCACTTACTCACTCAACTTTAGTGCATGAAAGTGATAGTGATAATATAAAAAAACAATTAAGATTAAAATAAAGGTTTAATAATAAATTAAGTGTAACCAAGAAAAAGGCTTAAAGTTCATTTAAATGACGCCGATTCTAAAAAATTAAATTATGCCAAGATCTGTAAACTCTGTTGCATCAAAACAAAGAAGAAAAAAAATACTCAAACAAGCCAAAGGATACTTTGGAAGAAGAAAAAATGTTTGGACAATAGCTAAAAATGCTGTTGAAAAGGGACTTTCATATGCATATAGGGATAGAAAAAATAAAAAAAGAACTTTTAGAGCACTGTGGATAACTAGAATAAATGCTGGAGCTAGACTTCACGGTTTATCTTATTCTGAACTTATGGGAAAATTAAAAGAAAAAAAAATTGATATTAACAGGAAGGTTCTAGCAGATTTAGCTATGAATAATCCAGATGCTTTTTCTGAAATAGTTAATAAAGTAAAATAGTTTATTTTTTAAAAAGGAGTATCTTCCTCATTTTCTCTGTAACTTCCACTTTCAAATGCTTGATCAGGATTAACTTTAGGTCCGTCTTGATTTATCTTTGATTGAAATTCAAAAGGTGAATCATAATTATCAATATTCTCAAATTTACCTAAACTTGAAACAAACTTTAATCTAATATTAGTTAAACCTCCATTTCTATGCTTTGCAACAATAAATTCAGCTTGTCCAGATGATGGTGTTCTTTCTTCGTCATCCCATTCATCAATTTTATAATACTCAGGTCTATAAATAAATGAAACTATATCTGCATCTTGTTCAATTGCACCAGATTCTCTTAAATCAGAAAGAATAGGCCTTTTACTTCCTCCTCTTGTTTCAACTGCTCTTGATAACTGTGATAATGCAATTACTGGGACATTTAATTCTTTAGCTAAAGCTTTTAAATTTCTAGAAATAGTTGATATTTCCTGTTCTCTATTTCCATTTTTATTACTTCCTCCTGCTGTCATTAATTGTAAATAATCAATAACTATAAGTTTAATCCCATATTGAGAAGATAATCTTCTAGCTTTAGCCCTCAAATCAAAAATGGACAGTGAAGGAGTATCATCAATAAATAAAGGGGCATTTTCTAATGAAGAAACTTTTACATTTAACTGTTCCCACTCAAACTTTTCTAGATTTCCTGTTCTTAATTTTTCTGAGGACAAACCAGTTTCAGAGGAAATCAATCTTGTTATAAGTTGAATAGAGGACATCTCCAAAGAGAAAAATGCTACTGGAATATTTTTAACTACCGTCATATATCTTGCCATAGATAAAGTCAAAGCAGTTTTTCCCATTCCTGGTCTAGAAGCAATAATTATTAAATCACTAGGTTGCCATCCTGATGTAAGTTTATCTAAATCAGAAAAGCCTGATGGAACTCCACTTAAGCCATCCTTATTAGAGATTTCCTCGATTTTCTTTTTAGCTTGAATAACTAAACTTTGAGCAGTTTCAGTAGATTTTTTAATATTACCTTGGGTAATATCATAAAGTTTTGATTCAGCTAAATCCAAAAGATTAAAAACATCTTGAGTTTCATCATATGAATCCTCGATTATTTCTGTGGAAATTTTAATTAAACTTCTTTGAATATATTTTTGTAAAATTATCCTTGCATGATATTCAATATGAGCAGAGGAAGAAACTTTTTGAGTTAATTGAACTAAATAGTAATCTCCACCAACTTTATCAAGTTTACCCTCTTTTTTTAATTTAGCAGAAACTGTAAGTAAATCTATAGGCTCAGTATTTTCAAATAATTTTATAATGCTTTCAAAAATAAACTGATGGGCCTCTTTGTAAAAAGCATGTGGGTTTAAAATGTCTATAACTGCATCTACTCCCTTTTTATCAATCATCATAGCTCCTAGAACAACTTCCTCTAATTCTATAGCCTGAGGAGGAATTTTTCCTCTTTCAAAAGAAACTACCTGAGTTTTTTTATTAGATCTCTCAAAAAGCGGTTTAGCATTGTCCATTCAGTAAACTTAAGAAAACATAATTCTATTTTACAGATATTATAATATATAAAACAAACAAATTTTTGTTAACAAAGAAAAAAAAATGTTAATATCTATAAGAATTACGAATTGTAAACACCCATTGAAATAAACTTATTCGTTCTTTCTTGTATAAGTTTATTTAATTTCTTTTTTTTTAGAGAATTGTATGAATTAATAATGGCATTCTTTACATTTAAAAATGTCTTTTCTCTGTCTCTATGGGCACCTCCAAGTGGTTCAGAAATAATCTTATCTATTAACTTATTTTTTTTCATATCACTTGGTGTAAGCTTTAAAGCTTTAGCTGCTTTTTCTTTAAAATCCCAACTTCTCCATAAAATTGAAGAACATGATTCTGGCGAAATAACTGAATACCAAGTATTTTCAAGCATCATTACATGATCTCCTATCCCTATTCCCAACGCACCGCCAGATGCTCCTTCACCAATTACAATACAAATTATTTGAGTTTTTAATTTAAACATTTCGAACAAATTTTTAGCAATTGCTTCACCTTGACCTCTTTCTTCTGCTTCTAATCCAGGGTATGCCCCAGGTGTGTCTATTAAACTAACAACAGGAATATTAAATTTTTCAGCTGATTTCATTAACCTTAAAGCTTTTCTATAACCTTCAGGGTTAGACATGCCAAAATTTCTGTATTGTCTTGTTTTAGTATTATATCCTTTCTGTTGTCCAACAAACATAAAAGTTTGATCATTAATTTTTCCTAAACCTCCAATCATTGCTTTATCATCTTTTATATTTCTATCACCATGAAGTTCAAGAAAAGTATTATTTGTTAAAGCCTTAATATAATCTAATGTATATGGCCTAGATGGATGTCTTGAAAGTTGAACCCTTTGCCATGGTGAAATTTTTTTATAAATCTGTTTTTTAGTTACTCTAATTTTTTCAATTAACTTTTTACAAGTCTCTGAAACATCAATTTCACTTTTATCTCCAATCAATTTACATTCACGAAGCTGATCTTCTAACTCTTTTAATGGTTCTTCAAAATCTAAATATTCCATAATATAGAGATAAATTATAATCAAATATAAAATAATATTCTAGACCAATATTATTTTTGTTTTAACTTAAAAATTCCATTCATAATTACAGCCATAAATATCATTATAAAACCTAAATAAAATTCAAAAGACATGTCATTCGATTCATTTAAAATAATAATAGCTAATATTATTCCATAGATTGGCTCCATATTTATTGAAAGCATTAATGAGTATGGAGATAAATGTTTCATAACATCAACAGAAATCACAAATGCATATGCTGTACATACTGTTCCTAAAATTAAAAGCCAACCTAAATCAGTAGGTTTTAAATTAAAAAGATTTAAATTAAAATCATTATTAATTAATAATATAAAAGATACTGTAATAAGACCTCCGACAAGTTCATAAAAAGAAATAGTAAAAGAAGAAATTCTTCCAACCAATTTTCCATTTAATAAAGTAAAAAAAACGCTAAATAAAACAGAACCAAAAGCAAAAAGAATACCTTCTAAATAATGAAATTGAGTATTAAAAATAATTATAGTACCTGTCACTACCAAAAGACCTAAAAATACCTCATATAAAATAATTTTTTTTCTATAAAAAAGAGGTTCTAAAAAAGAAGTTAAAAATGCTCCTAAGGAAAGAATTGATAATGTAATAGAAACATTTGAAACCTTTATGGCTTGAAAGAAAAAAACCCAATGCATTGATATTATAAATCCACAGAATAATAATTTAAAAAGCATCCTTTTTGAGATAAATATATTTTTTCCTAAAAAAAATGATATGAGAAATAAGGATAAAGAAGCTATTAACATCCTGTACCAAACTAGTTTAACTGATCCAATAGTAATCAAGGAGCCTAAAATAGCTGTAAATCCAAAAATAAAAACAATAAAATGGAAGTGTATTAAACTTTTGAATCTATTTTTTTGCATATTTTAAAAAATAAATTGCGAGAGTAAGAAAAATAAAATTTGGTATCCATGCACCTAAAAAAGGGGAAAGACCAGATTTAATAACCATTACTGAGAAAAATTTATCAAAAAAAACAAATGTAAAAGCCATTATAATTCCAAAGGCTAAATTTAGACCCATCCCCCCTCTTCTTTTAAATGAAGAGGAAGAGACAGCTAATAAAGTTAATATAAATGTTGATAAAGGTAGACTCCATCTTTTATGTCTTACTAATAAATGATTATTAATAAGGGGAGATCCACTTTTCTTTTCCTGTTTAATAAATTCATTTAATTCAAAAAAGTTTTGAGTTTCAGCCATATAATTTAAAGATGAGAGTTCATTAATTTTAAAAGGGAAAATAGTATCTAAAACTTTTTTTGATTCGATGAATTGATCTTCACCTACAAAACTTCTTTTAAAATAATCCATTAATCTATAAATACTATCTTCCTTAACCCACCTTATATTTCTTGCACTTATTTTATATTTTAATTCATTATCAATAAAATGTTCATAGGAAAAATCATAAGCAAGTTCTCTTGTTGGATTATAATTACTTACATAAACAAAATCATTTTCATTAATCTGTTTATATATTTTTGATGTTGTTCTTGATTTCTTTCCTTTTTTTAAATATTTATAAGAAAACTCATTATAGCTTTTATTTTTTTCTGGAACAATGAACATGCCAGAGTAAAAAGCTATAAAAGCTATAATAGAAGATGCAATCATAAAAGGTCTTAAATATCTATTAAAAGATATTCCTGAACTAAGAATAGCTATAATTTCAGAATTATTTGCAATTTTAGATGTGAACCATACAACAGAAAGAAAAACAAAAAGAGGATAAAGAGTATTTCCAAAATACCACAAAAAATCTATATAATAGTTAAAAATTTCATTTAATGGAACATCAAATTCTTTGAATTTATCAATCTTTTCAGAAATATCAATAAGAATTCCTATAGGCATAAAAAGAAAAAGCATAATAAAAAAAGTGCTTAAATACTTTATAACAATATATCTATCTAATATCTTCATTATTACAATCTGTTGTTCATTCTTTTAATCATCTTACATTTCCATTCAAAAAAGGTGCCTTTTATTATTTGTTTTCTTGCTTCTTTCACTAACCAAATATAAAATGCTAAATTATGAATTGTTGCAATTTGTCTTCCTAATGCTTCTTTAGTAATAAAAAGATGTCTTAAATAAGCTTTGGAATAACTTAAGTCAACAAACGAATAATTATTAGAATCTATTTCATCAAAATTATCTTTCCACTTTTTGTTTTTAATATTAATTGTTCCATCAATAGTAAAAAGCATTCCATTTCTAGCATTTCTTGATGGCATTACACAGTCAAACATATCTATTCCCAAGGATATATTTTCTAATAAATTAATTGGAGTTCCAACACCCATCAAATATCTTGGTTTATCTTTAGGGAGAATATTACAAACAACTTCAGTCATTCCATACATTTCTTCTGCTGGTTCTCCAACTGAAAGTCCTCCAATTGCATTTCCTTCTGCTTGAGTATTAGCAATAAATTCTGCTGATTGAATTCTCAAATCTTTATATGTACTTCCTTGAACAATTGGAAAAAGGGTTTGATTATAATCGAATTTGGGAGCCGTATTTTTAAATTCTTTAAAACATCTTTTTAACCATCTATGAGTCATTTCCATAGATTTTTTTGCATAATTAAATTCACAAGGATATGGAGCGCATTCATCAAAAGCCATAATTATATCTGCTCCAATTGATTTTTGAATTTTAATAGCTCTTTCAGGTGAAAAAAAATGTAATGAACCATCAATATGAGATTTAAACTCTACACCTTCTTCTTTAATTTTTCTATTATTTGACAAAGAATATACTTGATAACCACCACTATCAGTTAAAATACTTCTATTCCAATTCATAAATTTATGTATTCCACCTGCTTTTTTAATTATATTTTCACCAGGCCTTAAATACAAGTGATATGTATTTGATAGAATAATATCAGGATTTATTTCATTTTCAACATCCCTTTGATGAACACCTTTTATGGTTGCAGCAGTACCAACAGGCATAAATATTGGAGTTTCTATTATTCCGTGATCAGTAGATATAACACCTGCCCTTGCTTTTGATTTTAAATCTGTAATATTTAATTCAAATTCCATATCAATTTCAGAATTTATAAATATAATTATATGTGCAATTTAATCTATATGATTTATAAACAATTTATTTTATCAACAATTAATATAGCTTATCAACAAATCGATATATTTGGTTAAAAATACATTCATAATATTTTTATAAAATCCTTATTAATTATACTTTTATCATTCAATTTTTATTCTCTAAATGACTGAATTAAGTAATCTATCTGATTTTGTTACTCAAGTTCGTAGAGATATTTTAAGAATGGTCCATAAAGTAAACTCCGGACATCCTGGCGGGTCATTAGGTTGTACTGAATTTTTTGTTGCCCTATACTCAACAATTTTGAATAGAAAAGCAGGTTTTAATATGGACGGAATTGGAGAAGATTTATTTTTTCTTTCAAATGGACATATATCTCCGGTCTTTTATAGTGTATTAGCTCGTTCAGGATATTTTAAAATTGAAGAATTAAATACTTTTAGATTATTAAACTCTAGACTACAAGGGCACCCAACAACACATGAAGGACTTCCTGGTGTAAGAATTGCTTCAGGCTCGTTAGGACAAGGGCTTTCGGTTGCTATTGGTGCAAGTGAAGCAAAAAAACTAAATAATGATCCAAATTTAATTTATAGTCTTCATGGAGATGGCGAGCTTCAAGAAGGTCAAAATTGGGAAGCAATTATGTATGCTTCAGCTAGAAAAATTGATAATCTAATTGCTACTATTGATTTAAATGGAAAACAGATTGATGGATCAACTGACGATGTATTAAGAATGGGAAGTTTAAAAAATAAATTTGAAGCATTTGACTGGACTGTCATTGAAATTGAAAAAGGAAATGATCTGTCTGAAATTTTCAATGGAATGAAAAAAGCTAAATCATTAACTGGAAAAAAAAAACCTGTATGTGTTTTGCTTAAAACAATGATGGGTAATGGAGTTGATTTTATGATGCATACTCATGCTTGGCATGGCAAAGCCCCAAATGATGAACAATTGGAATCTGCATTAGCACAAAACAAAGAAACTTTGGGAGACTACTAAATTTTATTAATGAAATCATACACTTTTAAAGAAAAGAAAGATACAAGAAGTGGATTTGGTGCTGGTTTAGCTGAACTTGGTAGAAAAAATCCTAATGTAGTTGCTTTATGTGCAGACTTAGTTGGTTCACTAAAAATGAATGAATTTATAAATGAAAATCCAAATCGTTTCTTTCAAGTTGGAGTAGCTGAAGCTAATATGATGGGAATTGCTGCTGGTCTAACAATTGGAGGTAAAATTCCATTTACGGGTACTTTTGCAAATTTTTCTACTGGTAGAGTATATGATCAAATTCGTCAGTCAATTGCATATTCAAATAAAAATGTTAAAATATGTGCTTCTCATGCTGGACTCACCTTAGGAGAAGATGGAGCTACACATCAAATTTTAGAAGATATAGGACTTATGAAGATGTTACCAGGGATGGTAGTTATTAACCCTTGTGATTACAACCAAACTAAAGCGGCAACAATTGCAATAGCTGAATATAAAGGACCTGTTTATCTAAGATTCGGAAGACCGTCAGTTCCTGTTTTCACTTCTAGTAATCAGAATTTTAAAATTGGTAAAGCTGTAAAATTACAAGATGGATCTGATGCAACAATTATAGCAACTGGACATTTAGTATGGGAAGCCTTAGAGGCAGCAAAATTTTTATATAATAAAGGAATTTCTGTTGATGTTTTAAACATACATACCATTAAACCATTAGATGATGAAGAAATTCTAAAATCAGTTAATAAAACAGGATGTGTTGTAACAGCAGAGGAACACAACTATCTAGGAGGATTAGGAGAAAGTGTTTCAAGAGTTTTAGTAAAAAACAATCCTGTTCCTCAAGAATTTGTTGCTACAAATGATACATTTGGTGAATCTGGAACTCCTCAGCAATTAATGAAAAAGTATGGTATTAATTATGAATCAATAATTGATTCAGTTATTAAAGTGATCAAAAGAAAATAATTGAAAAACTTAATTCTTTTTTTTTTATTTTTTTTTATAAATTTTTCATATGGGCAACTTATTTCCATAGATTATGGATTAAAAGCTGGTATAAATTTTAATAGTCAATTAAATATTACAGCAGATATTGAATCTATTGATAATAAAATAAATATTTTTGAATCTAGGAATGGTCAACATTTCGGAATTTTTTTAAAACTTAAAATTAAAGACTTTTATTTAAAACCAGAGTTTAATTTTACTCAAATAAAAAATAGTTACGACATCCCTTATATTCTTGTTCAAACAAAAAATGTTATTACAAATTTTGATCAAAAGAAATTTGATATTCCTGTTATGATTGGTTATAAATTTTTTAAGAATTTAAACATTTTTGTTGGACCTAGATTTGAATATATAAAGAAAGTGAATTTTGATAATTTCAATATAGATGATTTAAAAAATGATTACCGTATAGGATTACAATATGGATTTGGGGTTAAATTTTTAAGATTTGAAATTGATATTAGAGCAGAAAGAGGTTTTAAAAAAAACGAAATAAATTATATGAAAAATTCTATTGGGAATAAAAATCAATTTATAACATCTTCTGGAAAATTATATCTTTTAGCTTTGTCTTTTTACTTGTAAAAACTTAATCATTATCTAAATAATCTGGAATTCCATCACCATCTGTATCATCAGCTACTCCATCTCCGTCAACATCATATTCATCAATGGTTAAAATTCCATCCCCATCATCATCATTATCCAAGTAATTTGGAGTTCCATCCCCATCTGTATCGTCAGCAACTCCATCTCCATTATAATCGTAATCATCTTTAGTTACAACTCCATCACCATCATCATCAGAATCTCTATAATTAGGTAAATTATCTGAATCTGTATCATCATTATTAAACAAATGATCCTTATTCAAATCCTCATTAATTGAATCAATTCCATCAGCATCATGATCAGCAATAGAAAGTGTATGTAAACTGATTTGAAATATAAGAGGAGAATATGCTGGAATTGTAGCGGTACCATTATTATAATAGCCTAGTCCAGATGGAAATATTACCATTCCTATTCCAAAATTATCAAAAGAATAAGTGCCATCATTATTAATTATAATATCTCCTCTTTTAAGTAGGGGTGTAAATTCTTGAAAACCTCGAACTACAGAAGTTTGATCCAACCAAATAGGATTTTTTCTTGAGTCAAAAGTTGATTTTCCAAGTAACATACCCTTATATGAAACAAAAACAGAATCAGCTACAGTAGGATTAGCACCATTTCCTTCTCTATTAATTATATAATACAAATTATGAGCAACCATATTTTCATTTTCATCTTCAATATTAATAGACATAGTACTAACTTGATCGTAAAGAGGTGTTTTGGTAGAATTATCTCCATCTATAGTATCAATTACCAATTCAACTTTTTGATTAGAAGGTAAGTTTTCAAAATCTTCGTAATTATAAAAATGTGTTTTAAGAAACTCTATTATTGAATCATTTTCTGCAATATACTGCGGGCCAATATCATTAGGTGGTGCAGCCTGATCATCATTATTAGAATCACTTGAACATGAATATATAAGAGCAATCAAAAAGAAATTATAAAAAAGTATTTTGAAAAAATTTTTCATAATCAAATTAATATGGCGCAAGATACAATTTTCTTATATTTTTTAATCTAATAAAAATAGATATAATATTGTCATTAGAATAGGTATATTTATCTCTTTATACAGAAAATTGAAAGAACATAATAAAATATTGAATCAAGATAAAATCGATAAAATTATTAAGAGAATTGCCTTTCAAATTCATGAGAATAATCAAAATGAATCTGAGATATTTTTAATAGGCATACATAAAAATGGATATATACTTTCGAAATTAATTCAAAAAGAATTAAAAACTATTTCTAATTCAAAAATTAATTTATGCTGTTTAAAAATAAATAAAAAAAATCCGTTCAAAAATATTGAATTTGATTTTGACTTAGTTCAAATAAAAAATAAATCTATTGTATTAATTGATGATGTTTTAAATTCTGGAAAAACTCTTATATATGGTGTTAAATATTTATTGGAAATTCCCTTATCAAACTTCAATACTGCTGTTTTAATTGACAGAAACCATAAAAAATTTCCAATAAAAATTGATTTTAAAGGGATTTCATTATCAACCTCTATTAAAGAAAATGTAAATGTAGTTTTTGATAAAAATAAATCATATGCAATTATTGATTGAGAATTTCAATAATTTCATTTATAATTAGATCTAAATCTTTTTTTTCAGCATTTATATGATACTTTGCCATATTGTAAAAATGCATTCTCTCAAAAATATGTTTAGAAACAAATTCCATCATTTTATCTAAAGATTCTATTTTAGAAATAACAGGTCTATTCTTTCTTTCTTTAAAAAGTCTTTTAGATAATACTTTATTAGAATTTATTATGTAAAAAACGTATTTAGATTTTGTATTGACCAAACTCATATTATCAAAATAACATGGTGTTCCTCCTCCTAAGGAAATAACATTATTTTTAGAAGATTCTAGAACATCTAATAAAACTTCTTTTTCAATTCTTCTAAATTGTAATTCTCCTTTTTGTTCAAAAATTTCTGAAATTTTCATTTTCTCTCTATTTTCTATAATCTCATCTAGATCTAAGTATTTTACATTTAAAATATTTGCTAAAGATTTAGACACTAAGGATTTTCCACTTCCCATATATCCAATTATAATAATATTAGAGTCAATTTGGAATTTAGAATTATTCAATTTTTATAGATATATTTTTGACAAATTTATAAGAAATTCTCTTTGAATAATAAATTTATTGAAGCTATATTTGCAGCCATTCAATTATTGTTAAGATTTGGTAGCTCAGCTGGTAGAGCATCTCCCTTTTAAGGAGAGGGTCCTGGGTTCGAACCCCAGCCAAATCACTAAGACCTGGTAGCTCAGTTGGTA